>Ga0129333_10001031_pt1 | contig 24696 bp, 24 predicted proteins | sample CPB6_08_DNA_FD_94474 | JGI IMG/M metagenome (GOLD analysis project Ga0129333, IMG submission 94474) | Freshwater to marine salinity gradient microbial communities from Chesapeake Bay, USA - CPBay_Sum_0.6_0.8_DNA | ecosystem: Environmental > Aquatic > Marine > Coastal | place: USA: Chesapeake...
CTCTCGGTGGTCGCCGTTTTTTTAATAAATAAAGGTCATAATTTCCGCTAGTCTATCTCCATCATGGCCCGATCCAAGAGCAGCGGCAGTTGGTTGCGCCGACACGTGACCGACCCCTACGTCAAACTTGCCCAGAAAGAGGGCTATCGTTCGCGTTCGGCCTACAAGCTGATCGAACTCAATGAGAAAGATCGCTTATTGCGCCCTGGGCAATGGGTCATGGATCTGGGCTCAGCCCCGGGGGGGTGGTCTCAGGTCGCCGCCCGAGCGGTCGGTGCCAAAGGGCGGGTTCTGGCAACGGATATTCTGTCGATGGATCCGATAAAGGGAGTCGATTTTATTCAGGGCGATTTCACTAGCGACGAGGTGGTGAAGCAGATTCAGGATTGGCTCAAAGGCGAGAAATTCGATTTGATCATCTCCGATATCGCGCCCAACTTGAGCGGTATCGACTCTGCCGATCAGGCACGATCGATTTATTTTCTGGAACTGGCCCTCGACACTGTGCGCCTCGCGCTGAAGCCCGGAGCGGCATTCATCGCGAAAATGTTCCAAGGCCAAGGCTCAGACGATTACGTCAAAGAGCTTCGAAAGAGTTTTCAGAAAGTATCGATTCGAAAACCTAAGGCCTCTCGTCCTGAATCGCGAGAGGTTTATATCGTCGCCAAAGATTTCAAGGGATGACTGAGCGCGATGTGCGTATCCATCACCACCAAAACGCATGACGGCCGAAGCTCTGGCGTTTTCGCTCGGGTATCCGCGCTAGTCGTCGTAATAGCCACACTATTTTTTGCCGGCTGCGCTTCCGTGGACGTCGATGATCGGGTCGCCGCCGTCAACCGCGAGTTCCGTGATTTCACCGGGGGAGATTTGCGGCTTTCGCGAGCAGTCGCTGTCGATGAAAAGGCTCTAAGTAGTCTTCTTGATCAGCCCGTCACTCAAGAGTTGGCGGTACGTATCGCCCTTATGCATAGTCCCGTGTTCCAGGTGATACTGAACGAGTACTGGGGAAATGCAGCAGGAGCGATGCAGGCAGCTCGCCTCCCAAATCCTGTTTTTGCATTTGAGCGCCTTCGAGGCGGTGACGAACTTGAGATCGGTCGATTGCTGTCCATCGGGATAATCGATCTTCTGTCGCTGCCGCAGAGACGAAAGATCGCCACACAACGTCGACTCGCGGAGGAGTGGAAGCTTTCGGGCGAGATCGTCGAAAAAATAACCAAGGTGCGCAAGAGCTGGGTCAGAGCCGTCGCCGCACAACAGATCGCGGGGTATGCGGAACAGGTCTTCGAGAGCGCCGAAGCAAGCGCGGAACTCGCACGGCGCATGGAAGCAGCCGGGAACTTCAATCGCATCACGCGTGCGCGTCAGCAAGCCTTCCATGCGGACGCCACCGCTCAATTGGCCGTCGCACGACAAGAGTCTCTCGCGCGCCGTGAGGAGTTGATCCGAGAGCTTGGCTTGGACGACGAGGCCGCGAAGAAGCTCGTGTTGCCGTCGACGTTACCGTCTTTGCCAGATGCTGCGCTGTCGGCGGAAGAGGTCGGTCAGCTGGCCAAAACGGCTCGACTCGATTTGCAGTGGGCGCGGTATCAGCTCGAATCCGCCCGTGCCGCGCAGGGGTTGACTGCGATCACGAGTTGGATCGACGTGGAGGGCGCCGGTCGGCGAGATAGCATCTTCGATAACAGTAGCGGCATACGAGAGACCGTCAGGGGTTACGAAGTTGAATTAAGACTGCCCATGTTCGATATCGGTGATCTCGAGAGAGCGGCCATGAACGCGGAGACGATGGCGGCCTTCAACCGGTATGAGTCAGTACGTCGGGCTGCAGGGTCGCATCTACGAGAACATTATGCGGCCTATAAGACTGCGCACGACCTCGCCATCCATCATCGGGACGAAATCGTACCGTTACGAAAAACAATCTCTGAAGAAAATTTACTTCGGTACAACGGTATGCTGATCGGGGTTTTTGAGCTTCTTGCGGACTCACGCGAACAAATTTCTGCGGTGATGTCGTCGATTGCTTCGCAGCAGCAGTTTTGGATTGCAGATGCAGCGCTTAGGGCCTCGGTGGTCGGTCGGCCGCAGGGCGTTGAAATCATAGCGCCGCGCGGCGCAGTGAATGTAGATCGAGGCGAGGGACACTGAGCATGAAATCCAGACGGGATTTTTTCGCTTTTGCCGGAATCACTGGCGGTGCTATTGCGGCGGGCAGCGTGGCACGCGCCGCAATGGTCAGGCTGCCCGAGCCTGTCGTCGAAACCTCCGCAGCGACACGACCGCCCTTACAGCCAACTGCAGGCCGACCGTACCGACCGGTCGTTACCCTCAATGGTTGGACATTGCCGTTTCGAATGAATCGCGGTGTCAAAGAATTTCATCTTATTGCCGAGCCTGTGGTGCGTGAGTTTGCGCCAGGATTCAAGGGTAATCTTTGGGGCTATAACGGGCAAAGCCCTGGCCCCACCATCGAAGTGGTCGAGGGCGATAAGGTACGAATATTCGTCACGAACAACTTGCCCGAGATGACGAGCGTTCACTGGCATGGACAGCGTTTGCCCTCGGGTATGGATGGTGTCACCGGGCTAACTCAACCTGGCATCCCTCCTGGTAAGACGTTTGTCTACGAGTTCATGGCCCGACGTCCCGGTACGTTCATGTATCACCCTCATACCGATGAGATGGTGCAGCTTGCGATGGGAATGATGGGGTTTTGGGTGACTCATCCTCGCGAGAAGCATCCGCTCATCGACGATGTTGATCGCGACTTTTGCTTTTTGTTGAATGCATTCGACATCGACCCGGGAAGCTTCACACCAAAAGTCATGACCATGCTCGACTTCAATGTTTGGGCATGGAATAGCCGGGTGTTTCCCGCCATCGACCCTCTGGTTGTGAGGCATATGGACAAGGTTCGGATCCGAATCGGAAATCTGACCATGACTAACCATCCGATTCATTTGCACGGGCACGAGTTTCTGGTGACCGGAAGCGATGGCGGGCCGACTCCGGTCTCAACGCGCACCTATGAGGTTACTCAAGACATTGCAGTCGGTCAGATGCGCCAAATCGAGTTCTTGGCAGATGAGGAAGGTGACTGGGCGTTTCACTGTCATAAGAGCCATCACACCATGAATGCCATGGGGCATGACGTCCCGACGATGATCGGCGTTCAGCATGGAGAGCTCGCCAAGAAGATCAATAAGCTGATCCCGGACTATATGGTCATGGGCGAGCGGGGCATGAAAGAGATGAGCGATATGGAGATGCCGCTGCCTGACAACACCATTCCAATGATGACGGGTTACGGACCGTTCGGCGCACTCGGCATGGGCGGCATGTTCAGTATGGTCAAGGTGAGGCGCGGCCAAAAGCGGGATGACTATTCAGATCCGGGTTGGTTCAAGCACCCGCCGGGCACGGTCGCTTATGAATATCCGAGCTCACCGCCCGCGCCGATCCGATCCCATTCCGACCACTGATTTTTATGAGATCTCGCTTATGAGATCTCGATGAGGAGAGTGACTGATGTTTGCATCCGTTTCGGCTGGTAGAAGCTTTATTCGACGAGTCTTGCTCGCGCTAGTGGTATCACTCGCGTCACCCCTGATAGCGGACGAGCTGCAGTGGGTTTCTGCAGAAGTTCGGAAAATCGATCTCGAGACCACCCGCGTGACGCTGCGTCACGAGGAGATCAAGAGCATCAATATGTCTGCAATGACTATGCCCTTCTACGTGCGTGATCCCTCGATGCTGCAGACGGTCAAGGTGGGTGATGCCGTGCTCTTTGTCGTAGTGCGTGAGCAGGGACGATTGGTCATCACGCATCTCAAGCCGGTACCGCAAGAACAGTAATCGCGAGAGTGCTTTAGGGCTTCACTTTACCGATGGTTTATTCATCGACCTCCGACGAACGCTGCTCGCTATCGATCAGCGTTCGAACTCTTTGGTAGAACTCTTCTCGAGCTTTAGGTTCGGGGCCAAGCGTCGCTCGTGTCCAGTTGGAGTTGCTGGCGATCACCAGGCGGCGTTGTGGATCAATGAAAATGCCTTGACCGAATATGCCTTGTGCCGCAACGGCACCATCGTCGTACGTCCACCACTGAAAGCCGTACCCTTTACCGGGAACCCCAATATCCATTTGCTTGCGAATGGCCTGAGAGAACCAATCTTCGGGAACCACTTGCTTGCCACCGACGTTGCCGTTTGCCAAGACGAATAGTCCGAAGCGTGCGAAGTCCCGCGTAGCGGCTTGAATACAACACCCTGCAATCTCATGCCCGGTCTTACCTTGCAGCCAGGTCGCCGTCGCTGCCATGCCTGCCGGATGCCAGATCGTGTCTTGGAGATACTGAGCCAAAGATTTTCCTGTGGCGGACGACACAAGAACCCCGATCAGATTGGTTTCTCCGGTGTTGTAGTGCCAAACCGTTCCTGGCGGATGAGCACGCGGCAGCTTGCGCATGAAGCTGACGGTGGCATCCACGCCCGGGTCGGCTTTGGCGTTATTGAATTTTGCGACATCCGCCTCGGGATCTTCGTAATCCTCGTTCCATTTCACGCCTGAGCTCATCGTCAGCAACTGACGAATCGTGACGTCGTCGTAGGCAGAGCCTCGCAAGTCGGGAATATATTGGCTGACCTTGTCCTCCAAGCTCTTGATATAGCCATCCTGAACGGCCGAGCCGACCAAGGTTGAGGTGAAAGATTTCGCTACCGAAAAACTCGTCCAACGTCCGTCAGCGTCGAATTCCTGACCATAGCGTTCGAAACGGATCTTTCCGTCTTGCAAGATCACGAGTCCGGACGTGTGCTGGTCCGCCATGTACTCCTCGACCGCTGGAATATCGAGAGGCTCCCCAGCTGGAAGGCTCAACGGTTCGGGCGAGGGGGTGATCACTGATGCTTTCGCAAGTAACGGCAGACGATCCATCGCGCGAAACGCTGCGTAGCGCTGGTCTTGCTTCCAACTTAGTACGTCGGAGTTGGTCGGGAGCGCCGAAAGCAACCCACGGGTCTCTTTGTCGAGACTGAATAACCATAGGCCTCCTCCTGCCACGAGCAAGCCCGAAACCATCAGCAAAAGTGTTCGTAACCGCATTGAATTCCCGATTTATCTATCGTTCCGCGAGCGCGATATCATCGCTATCCTACCGCGGCTCCGCTGCCATTCATATCAGCCGACAGGATGTCATACATGTCCGGATTACTGATGTTCGCCCTCGGAATAATCGCTCTCGTTTTGGGTGCTGAGGCACTGGTCCGCGGAGCCTCCAAGCTTGCGCTGTCTTTTGGTATATCGCCCTTGGTAGTTGGGCTTACGGTAGTCGCTTTCGGAACGAGTGCTCCCGAAACCACGGTATCCGTCTCCGCGGTGTTGTCTGGTCAAACGGATATCGGTGTGGGCAATGTCGTAGGCAGCAATATCTTCAATATTCTTTTTATTCTCGGGATTTCGGCTCTGGTGATTCCCCTGACTGTCAACGCGCAAGTCATTCGTCAAGAAGTGCCTATGATGATCGGAGCCTCTGTCTTGCTCCTGGTGTTCATCCTCGATCAGCAGGTCTCTTTCTTCGAGAGCGCGTTCTTGTTTGGGCTACTGATCGCATACACCGGATTTCTCGTCATCCAGTCATATCGGCAATCGTCCGAAGTTCAAGCCGAGTATGCGAGTGAAATTAAGCCTTCTGCGCAAGCAGCCTGGGACGGAAAGCTACCTGTGCAGATCGCTCTCGTCATTGGCGGACTCGCGTTGCTCATATTGGGTTCTCGATGGCTGGTCGAAGCCGCGACAGGATTTGCGCGCGAGCTTGGCGTCAGCGAGCTCGTGATCGGGCTTACCATCGTCGCTGCCGGAACTTCGCTGCCCGAAGTAGCCGCCTCTGTCTCCGCAGCGATCAAAGGCGAGCGTGACATCGCAGTCGGAAACGTGATCGGCAGCAATCTCTTCAATATTCTCGGATGCGTTGGTGCAGCGGGCTTGGCATCAGGGTTTGACGGGCTCTCGATCGACTCCGCCGTCGTCAACTTCGATATCTGGATAATGCTCGCGGTCGCTTTGGCATGCCTGCCGATTTTCATCAGTGGCCGCGAAATCGCGCGCTGGGAAGGCGGTCTTTTTCTCGGCTATTACGTTGCCTACGCCGGCTATGTGATCCTGGCCGCTCAGCAGCATGATCAGCTTCAGGCGTATTCCTCCATCATGTTGTCGTTCGTCGTGCCGATCACCATCGTGACGCTAATCGTCGCGGCTATCCGATCACCAAAGAATTGAGTCGCTTTGAATAATTTTTATCAAGGCCAGTTTGGTCGTTTCGTTTACCTGCACGGGTTACCGGGGCTTAGAAAAACAATCTGCTGATGATCCTTAAATTAGTCTATATATTTTGACTATCGAGAAGAGTTAGCTCTCCGCCATCGCGCCTGAAAAACGCCGCACTAATGGCTGGGTAAGATAGGCGAGTAGCGAGCGCTCGCCTGTCTTGATCATCACGGTGCAGGGCATACCGGGTTGCATCTTTAGCCCGTTTAGGCGCTTTCTCTCGCCTGCCGGAATGTCCACTCGAATTTTGTAGAACGCAGCGCCCGTTCGTTCGTCGTTCATGACGTCTGCCGAGACAACTTTGACGTCGCCGGTCACCATCGGTTGTTGAGCAGACGACACATAAGCGTCGAATCTAAGATCGGCAGGTAGTCCTACCCGAACCCGATCGATGTATCGCGGTTCGACACGAGCTTCGACGATCAGATCGTCGCCATCGGGAACGATATCGAGAACCCGATCTCCGGGCTTTATCACTCCGCCGACGGTCGTGACGGCGACGGCAACGACGGTCCCGGAGACAGGCGCTCGGATCGCCTGCCTTTGATTCACGTCACGCAGCATCGCCACGCGTTCCGACAAAGCCCCGAGTTCGCGACGTATCTCGGCAAGCTCCGCTTCGAGTTCGCGTCGTTGAGTGATATGAAACTGCGACTCACGCATCTTGAGCTCGGCGAGTCGAGCTTGGATACCGTTGATATTGGCGAGGTCTTCGCTTTGCCGACTTTGGACTTCAGTGAGCTGCCGCTCGATCTCGAGAGTCTGATTCTTCGACACATAGCCTTGCAGATGAAGTGCAGTGGCCGAGGCCATCTGGTCACTGAAGAGCGCGACTTGTCGTTCTCTGCTCGATTTGAGTGTCTGAAGGGAGTTGAGTTGGGTCTGGAGCCCGCGCTGGGACTCTCGGATGAGTCGTATTTCGCCTGCGGCAGCCGAACGCCTCGACTTTAGTACGCTGCGCTGAGTGTCGAGGATGACTTTCAAGTCAGAATTATTCAGCTCGGATTGCAAGATCTCGGGTGTCCTGAGAGAGAGCTGCTGATTCATTTCGGCTTCCAGACGCGCCTCGGTCGCCAAGGCCGTCCACCATTGCGATTCAGCGGCTTTAAGCGCAGACGTCGATTGGGTTTCATCGAGCGTCAATAAGGTCTGTCCTTTTTTGACCCGCTGACCTTCCTTCACCGCGATGTGTTTGATGATGCCGCCTGCATGGTGGGCGACCTGTTTCCGACTGGACTCGCTCGCGAGCACGCCGCTCGCCGGTATGCCTTCATCAAGAGGCGCAAGAGAGGCCCAAATTATGAAGCCGACGACGCCGATGAGCACGATGGACCACCCGGTTTTTATTTCCTGCTCCATCACTTCGTTCCTTTGCTCAAGTACCGACCGTCTTGGATAGGGCCCGCGCCTCATGTGCGGCTTTCAATACGTGCTCTCTCGCCCCGACCAATTTCAAAGTACCGGCGTCCATGACGACGATTTGATCGACCAGCCGAAGTACGTTGAGTCGATGAGAAATCACGAATACCGTTCGCTGCTCCGATTTCATCGTTCTGAGGGCGGATAGCAGTGCTTCATCGCCGGCCACATCGAGGCTGGAGTTCGGTTCGTCGAGTACGATGAGAGCCGGATCACCAAATAAAGCGCGTGCCAGTCCTATTCGCTGACGCTGCCCACCGGAGAGAACGGCACCGGAAGGTCCGATAGGCGTCTCGTAACCCTTCGACATGCGCAAGATCATCTCGTGAACACCGGCTCGTTGAGCCGCATTAATGATTTTCGCGGAGTCGAGCTCGCCGAAGCGCGCGATATTTTCCGCGACTGTTCCGTCGAATAGTTCGACATCCTGCGGCAGATAGCCAAGCCATCTACCAATGTCTTCACGTTCTATCTGATGAATCGCCGCTTCATCGATACGAACGACACCTGAGAGTGGTTGCCAGATTCCGAGTAATGCGCGGCCCAATGTCGATTTCCCGGATCCGCTCGGACCTACGATGCCGACCAGCGAACCAGGCTCAACGTCGAACGAGAGATTTCGGACTGTCGGAATGCGTGATCCGGGAGGCCCGATCACCAAATTCTCGACCGAGATCCGACCTGCCGGCCTCGGTAAAACAACATGCGGGGCTGTGGAAGGGCGCAGCGCGAGCAGTGCGGAGAGTCGGAGCGCGGATTCTTTGGCTTTCGCGATCGAACTCCAATGGGCAATCAGCAGTTCGAAAGGAGATAACGCGCGTCCCAGCAATATGGAGGCTGCGATCATGCCGCCAGCCGTCAACTGATCATCCAGTACGAGCCAGGCACCTACACCGAGGATTCCAGATTGCATCACAAGGCGGGAGTAACGGCTCGCACTTCCGAGCAATGCCGCTTGGTTTCCGAGATCGGTGGAGAGGGCGCGGAGACGACGTTGTTGTCCGAGCCATCGATCGCGAAAGCGACTGAGCATCCCGAGAGCCGTGATGATTTCGATGTTCCGCAGGCGATTGGTCGCTTCTTCCTGCGCAGCGGCAGCCAACCGACCGGCATCGGACATCATCTCGCCGGTGCTGCGTTGGTTGTACCAAGCAAGCGCGACGAGAATCATCATCGCCACCGTGGCGAAGAGTCCTAGAGTCGCATCAAGCAGATATATGACGAACAAAAATACGGGTGCCCACGGGGCATCGAAAATCGCCAATAGCCCTTTCCCGGCAATAAACTCCCGAAGCTTTGTTAAATCATTAAACGCTTCCGTCGGACTACCGATCTGTCCGCTTAAGGAGCGTTTGAACGCCGCATCGAAGACCTGTCCGTCCAGCCGGTCATCGAGCTTTCGACCCATCGCACCGAGAAGCCGAGAGCGAACCCAATCGAGTAGTGCCTCGACGGCGAGAAGCGCTGCCAGCAGAGCCGACAATGCCAGCAGCGTTCCCGCGTTTCGGCTGGTGAGAACTCGGTCGTAGACTTGCAGCATGTAGATGGCGGGCATCAGCAGGAGAAGGTTGATACAACCACTGAAGACACCCAGCGCGATCAGTCCACGCCGCAAGTCCGCGACAGCGTCAGAGAGCTCACCACGAACGAGATTTAGGGACGATCCGATCACGGAAGCCCGATCATGCTCGACGATTGGCCACCCTCTACGAACCCGAAGCTTCCCGCGGGTACGAAGAAATCGTTACGCCCGTCGTCGTTGGCGTCGCTGGTATAGACCGTATCGACACCACTATTGAGGACCAGCGTATTGACGAGCTCCCCGTTCACCGTGCGCTGCGGGATCATGTCTACGTCTGGATCACCATCGAGCGCATAAAACGATTCGTCGGCGCCAGCTTTGATTGCAACACCGAGCAGTTCCTTGCCTGCGAGGTCCGGATTCGTTTCCAGCAGGCGATCGTAGATCTCTTCCCAAGCATCATCGAGATCTTTGATCGACGGGTCGTTCTCTAGCCAATCGATCTTGATCGTGTAGAGACCGTCTGCGCCAACCTGTCCACCGGAGGACGTTCCACCGCGCGTATCACTAGATTCCAATCCCGATCCGGTAGAGGCCGAGAAGTAGACGGTGATATGAGAGATGTTATTGCTCAGCGTCGGGAAGTTGTCATCGCCGAAGGGCGGATCGGTGACCGTGGCGCTGCCAGGCAATATCGTCAGGCTTTCGAAAGCCTTACCGACGACGCCCGCGCTGGTGATCGACACTGTCGTATCGCCCGGCGGTGGATCTTCGACCGTATAGGACTGCTCCGTGGCGCCGGCTGGAATGGTGATGGAATCACCCGTAGACAGATTGACCAACATGGGGCTGTCGAGCGGTTGATCGAGTCGAATGACAAAATTTACCGGATCACCTGGATCGCGCTCGCCCTCGGCGACGTAGATCCCGACGGTCACCGGATCAACATCATCGAGAATCGCCGTACTGACTGTGGAACCGTCGAAGGTGAGATTTTCGAAGGCCCCGAGTGATCCACTATTAGCTTCGGTCACGCTCGCGATGCTGTTAGTGATGGCATCGGTCTCGATCCACACGTCGTCACGATTGACTGGAACGGGATCCGAACTCGCGCTGCTCGAGCCTGCCGGGATGACGATCACTTCACCGTTGGTCAGTGTCACGGTGATTGCGTTCGCTGCATTGACCGATGAACTGTCGGAGACTTTCTCGATGCGCGCCGTGTAGGTAATCGAGCCGCCATCTTCACTCGTCGAGGGTGTAGCAGCGAGACGAACGATGACGGGATCAATGGTGTCGGTCACATTAACGACCGCGGGGTCGGAGTCGACGATGACCGCCGCCATGATTGGCGCAGCAGGCACCGCTGAAGTGATGTAAACGCTGATCGTGCCTGGGTCGATAAACACGTCATCGCCCTGAGTTCCGTTCGTGTACGGCACGCTGGAGCTGCCCGCTGGAATAGTCACCATGGCGCCGTTGCTCAGTGTGACGAGCATGTCCTCACCAACTGGCATGCTGAGGTTCAAAGTAAATACGGCCGGTGCGTTCTCGAGTACGTCACCATTAGAGACGATGCTGACGGTCACTTCGGGGTATTCGGCCGTTCCGATTAGTTTCACGCTCGTGCCGCTCGGGCCGACGCTGGTTGCTCGAATGCCGAAGGTGGCACCATCCAAAAGTTCGGCGAGGCTCATGCCGCCCATATCGGCGAGAGTGAAGGTCACCTTCGTCAAGTAATCGGACGATCCGGACGAGCCAATCTCGACTCCGTAGTCGAACGAATAGCCCGCACCGTTCATATTGTTGCTGCTGTTGCCTGCTCGAGTGACCGAGCCACCGGGTGTGCCGACATCCAAAAAGAAGCCACGTAAATCGCCGACTCCAGACTCCACCTGAACCCAAAATTGAACGCCGCCGGACGTCGCCTCCGCGTAAACCCCCACAACGAAGGGGGTGCCGTTGCTGCTCGATACGGTGCCGATCTTCACGCCGCCTGGGCTACCTGTGTAGGCGGTTGCGCTTGCGTTGGACTCGGTAAAGCCCTTGCGTTCGGCACTAGCGCCTTCGGGATCGGGTTTAACCTTCTTACTCTTACTCATGTTGCTACCTCGTCTTCGGCTCGCGCCGATCTCTGGTTGATTTCATTGCCTAAAACTCAACAGCAACAGAATCGCAGGGCTCTGCGATTTCCTGAGTGACCTAGGCCACCGATCTAGACAAATTTTTCGTAATGATTTCAATTAGTTGTGCGACACCGCGTTGCCAAGGAGCTGAGGTTATGTGCCAATCTAAACGCGAATGATTGTCATTTGCATAGGATTGCGGTAGTTTTTGCTCGTTCAGATTTTCGGAGTTCTCGATGAAAGGCTCGGGCATTGCGTGTCGCGTCATATTGGTAGGTGCCTCGATTACCGCTGCGGGCGCCTTGGCTGAGGGCGTCGAGGGCAACCAAGAAGTCGTTCGCCACGCGTTACCGACCATCTTGGTCATTGGCTCTTCGGGCGAGGACCGCCAGAGACAACCGGCCGCCAACACCGTGATCACCTCTGAAGAACTGCGTCTCCAGCAACCCCGTTCCACCGAAGAAGCGCTGCGCCAGGTGCCTGGCGTTTCGATCAAGCCCGAAGAGGAAACGGCCATCGTCGCCAACATCGGTATTCGTGGCCTGAGTTCCGCCGATTACAAAACCCTCATTCTCGAAGACGGCGTGCCCGTTGCTCCGGGGCTATTCGTGGGTAATGGCCGGTACTACAACCCGCGGGTCGAGAGGATGGACAGCATCGAAATTCTTAGAGGAGCGGGTTCGCTGCGATATGGGCCAAGCACCATCGGCGGTGTCATCAACTACCTTACGAAAACTCCGGAGCCCGGCATACGAACCGAAATACATGCGGGATCGTTCAACACGCGGGAATGGGGTATCGAAGCCGGCGCAGAATCTGTTTCCGGTGATTCGACATTCGGAATCGTGGTGAACCGTGCCGAAAGCGACGGCTTCATGGGCAAAGGCTACAGCATGCGGGATGTCATGTTGAAAGCTAGAACCGAGCTCGCCGAAAACCAACGAATAGGTTTGAAATATACGGACTACCAGAACGACGCGAACATCTCCTACCGCGGGATTTTTTTGGCGGAGTATCGTGCGGGTGTCGATCGTAACCCTGCACCCGATGACTGGTTTTTGATCGGTCGTCGCTCGATAGATGTCAGCCACGAATGGACGATTACCGATCGTGCTCGGTTGAACACCTTGGTTTTCGGAAGCGAGATGTATCGAGACTATTGGCGTTTCGCGACCAATAACGCCGCATCTGCTGCCGCAAGCCGTTGGGTCTACACCGATAACCTCAATGGGAATAACCGAAGCTTCGAGCGCGAAGGTGTGGATAGTCGCCTGTTTGTTAATCACGATCTCTTTAGCTTCGATAACGAGTTAGAACTCGGCCTTCGATTTATGTCCGAAGAAATGCTTGACGTCACCGTCGCCGCCACCCGAGCCACCCCTCGGAGCGGCGCGGTGAGCCGGGAAGTGATCGATTCCGCAGACAGCTGGTCGTTACATTTGCAGAATCGTTTTGCTTTCACTGAGGGTTTTGCGGCAACAGCTGGAATACGTACTGAAATCTACGAACAGCGACGAAACGACCTTCGGCGAACAGCATCTCTGGTTAACCAGGTCAAAACTGACAATGCCGAATGGTTGCCGGGAATCGGCATGACATGGCGGGTGTCGGAGGGGCTTCAACTCTTTGCCAACACGTACAAGGCCTTTTCACCTGCCTTGAACGGTGACGCTTTGAATGGACTCGAAGATCAGCAGTTGCGGGCCGAACGCTCCGTAAATGCTGAGCTTGGCCTACGGGGATCTGTCAAATCATTGAACTACGAGGCGACTGTTTTCCGGATGGATTTTGATAATCAGATCATCCCAGCCAACAGCAACAGTCAGTTTCAAGTGACGAACGGGGGTAAAACCCTGCACCAAGGGCTCGAGGTCGGAGTAGGTTCCGAGCTGGGCTCGGCCTTCTCCTGGAATGCCAACTTGACCTACATCCCCGACGCAGAGTTTGTGGGGAATCGCTTCGCTCGATCCGGAGCATTGACGACTCCAGATGGGAATCGCGTTCCTTACACGCCGGAGTGGATTGCTAACGTCTCTCTCTCATACGAGCAGGGACCGATTCGTGGTGGTGTGCACGTGCATCACACGAGCACCCAGTTCACCGATGTGCTCAACACCCGATCTATCAATGAGAGCGTCAGCGGGTTTTTTACTGGGCAGATAGAGGGCTACACGATAGCGGATATGAGTTTTCTTTATCGGGTGAATGAAAAATTAGATCTCGGCCTCGCGGTGAAGAACATCACCGACGAACGCTATATCGCGAGTCTTCGTCAGGGCATCTACGTCGGCCCAGAGCGAAGTTTCGACGTGGGATTGAGCTATCGGTTCTGATCCGTCAGCAGTCTTCCGGCCTGCAGTACCACACTGCGAGTGGCCAGGGCATCGATGCAGAGCGGATCGTGCGTTGCAATCAGCATCGGAAGCGATGCCGAACGAAGGATGTCGAGCAATCGTCTAGACGTCGCTTCATCGAGTGAGGCAGTCGGCTCGTCGAGTAGCAATAGCTTGGGAGACATCGCCAACAAGCCCGCTAGAGCGACGAGTCGCTTCTCGCCACCCGAGAGCTCGTGCACGGGGCGGTCTGAAAGCTCGTTGAGCCCTACTTGAGCGAGCGCACGATCTGCGGCTTCATGCGCCTGTTCTGCGCTCCATCCGAGATTGAGAGGCCCGAACTCGATATCTTCAAGAACCGTCGGACCGATGAGCTGATCGTCCGGATCCTGGAACAGTAGCCCGATCGCACCACGAAACTTCGAAAACTCTGAGTCTTTGCGGCACGGTTGATTGAGCAACGAGATGTCGCCTGAGTCGTGCTCGATCAGTCCCAGCGAGGCGAGGAGCAGCGTGGTCTTGCCGACACCGATTCCCCCGCGAACCACGACACGTTCGCCATCTCGTACCTCAAGGTCGATTCCATTAAGTACCGTCCGTGTTGCGCGGCGTACGACCACGTTTTTGAAGCTGAGCAATGTCGACATGTTCAGGTCCAGAGTTTCGGGAGCATCAGCGCGAGGACGAGGGCGGTAACGACCCCGATCAATAGTGCCCATTCGGATATCGGGAGAGAGTGCCAATGACTGTGTTGTCGCGTCGGCCATCGCGTCGTGGTGTAACCCCTAGCCGCTAATCCGAGCCGGATCCGCTCGCTTCGGACCATGGCATGAACGATCAGCCACGCGACTAATTGCGAGCTGACTCGTAGCGTTCGGAAACTGACGGTCGCTCGATACGCTCGTGCGCGCATCGCCTGACTAAGCCGAGCGCGGGTGTTTTCCAAGAGGGCGATAGAACGAACCGATAGTGCGATAAGTGTGCCGAGTGACTGAGGTAGTCCTAGCCCGACAACCGCTCTAGCAAAGTCGATACCGTTCATTCGTATGAGGAGCACGCCAACGGCAAGCGCGATCAGGTTGATGCGTAGCGAGAGTATAAGCGCCATCGCGATACCCCCGTCGTTCCATTCGAGCGCAGGCCAATTCATGGGAATTGTCAGCCAAATCCAAAGCACGAAGATATTGACGACCGCCAGTCTCTTGATGAGTGGGCGCAGCACAAGCTTGTCTCGGAAAACAACAATGATCGCGGCAACAAAGAAAATGGATAGCAATATGAGCAAAGTGTCTATCGATTCGATCATCGCTGTAGCGACGCCCACCAGCAATGTCGCGGCGACACGTAATCTTCCATCGGGACGATGTTCGTGACTCATCGGAGGAAGATGCTCGGTAAGGCTCTGCCAAGCGCTGCAACGACCAGTGCGCTTACGATCGTGTCAATGACTAAAACCGGAACCTGCGCCACGCTGAATAACACGATCAGATTGAGCAGGGCTTCTTGTCCTACACTCCACAACATGGCTGATGCAATCACGGTGGCTCCGCCGATGCCGATTATGGCGGCGAGCGATCCGAGCAACATCAGTTTGCCTCTAGACTGTACTGATCCCGCAATAAAAGGCCGCAATACAACATGTGCCAAGACGGCAGGCGCTGCGAGCAAGAGGGTGTTTGCTCCAAGTACCGCGAAGCCTCCGAAGGAAAACAGTAGCGCTTGCAGGACTAAGGCGACGAATATCACGGGGAATGCTAGCCATCCCATCAGCAGTCCGATGAGCCCGTTGAGTATGAGGTGTACGCTACCGATTCCAAGCGGAATGTGCAGCGTGCCGATGACAAAGAATACGGCGGTTAAGAGTGCAGCGGTTGTGAGGGTTCTTGGTGTGAGCGCGCGCAAGCCCAAAGCGAGGCCTGCAATCGTGCAGACTGCGGAGCCGACGAGCGTCGGCAGATTCAGAACTCCATCGGCAAGATGCATCGGGTTAGTCTCTGGAGCGCGTCGCTCCGCGCCGAGACAGCCACCAGGAAGCCAAGCCGAATAGGCCGATGAGATAACCGAGACCACTCACCCAACGGGCCCAGCTCGAGGGTCTCTTTGGGTCGTTTGAAGTCTCGATCGGCGCGACGGGTAAAGCGGGTCTAGCGGTGTCCGTCGGGACTAGGCGAGCGGCCACTATCACGGATGTCGTCCCGCGGTGACCGAGCCCATCGTTGGCCGTAATCAGAAATCCCCCTTCGTGACGAGGGCTGGGGAAAGCGAAACGCCCCTCGTCGTTGGTACGACCTTGACCCAGAATTTTGTCCTTGGCCGATGTACCGTCGTGACTCAGGGTCACCGACGCGTCGACCAACGGAGATCCGTCGGCGTAGGAGGCGGTACCTACGATGGCTTCACCGCTAACTGCGGCGTCGATACGAACGCCATGGGCGAGTACCAGCTGTGGCAGGAGGGCGAAGAGAATGATGAGAGAGCGAGACACGGTGTTAAAGTTATCACGGTTACCTCGCACCTCAGTTCCCATCGCGCGAAGACTCCACCCCATGATCAAAACCCTGACGGCACTCCTCGTGGCTCTATTTGCGGTCGGCGCTCCGTCCGCTCTCTCGTCCGAAAAGTCGGAGATTGCTGCGACACAGTTTTTCGAAACGCTAAGAACTTTATGCGGGCGTCGTTTCTCGGGGCGGATCATAGCCGACAACCCGCCACCCGCCGCGAACGATCCGTTTACCGGCAAGGCGCTCGAGATGTACGTCCGCGATTGCAGCGATACCGAAATCCGGATTCCTTTTTCGGTGGGCGAAGACCGAAGTCGAACCTGGGTTATCGCTCGTTTGCCGTCAGGCCTTCGCTTGAAACATGACCATCGTCATGAAGACGGCACCCCAGACACGATCACGATGTATGGTGGCGATACGATGACCGAGGGGTCCAAGACCCGTCAGAGCTTCCCGGCTGACGCGGAGAGCATCGCGTTATTCCGCTCGAATAACATGCCGGCCTCGCTCACTAATGTTTGGTCTTTAGAGCTCGTGCCCGACCAATATTTTATTTATGAGCTTGCGAGACCAGGAGGTCGACTTTTCAGGGTGCGTTTCGATCTCGCTCAGTGAGTCGATACTCGTTTGCTGGACAGGATCAGCCAAGTACAACCGACGAGCGCTGAGAGCGCTGAACCTGTTAGTACACCGAGTCTGACAGCGGTGTCGTACTCACCGCTCGTAAAGGCGAGCGATCCGATGAAGAGCGACATCGTGAATCCGATGCCAGTGATGATCGCGACACCATGAAGGGTCATCCACGAACTTCCGGTCGGCAGTTGCGCGATTCCGGAGCGCACAGCAAGCCAGCACGCGAGCGTGACGCCGAGTTGTTTTCCGAAGAAGAGGCCGAGCACGATCCCGAGTGCGACGGGCTCGGTGAATGTATGAAGTCCAACTCCGGTGAGCGAGGCGCCGGCATTCGCTAACGCAAAGATGGGCATGATTCCGTAGATCACCCACGGGTGAAGGGCATGCTCGAGAGTAGGCATGGATTTCTTCGGAATCATCACGCCGATGACGACCCCTGCGAGGGTCGCGTGTACGCCTGATTTCAACACCGACGCCCACAATACGAAGCCGACAAGCAAGTAAGGCCAAATCCGCGTTACGCCTGCGCGATTAAGCAACGCCAAGATGCCGGTACAAACGGCGGCTAGCGTGAGCGCCTGACTACTGATATCGGCAGTAAACAGCAGCGCGATGAGAATGATTGCTCCAAGGTCATCGATAATGGCGACGCCCAGCAGAAAAACTCTGAGACCTGGAGCAATGTGATTTTTGACGAGCGCTAAGATGCCCAAGGCGAAGGCGATATCGGTTGCGGCCGGGATGGGCCATCCGCTCAGACTCTCCGGGCTGTCTCGATTGATGAACGCGTAGATGAGTGCGGGCCCGAGCATTCCGCCGAGAGCGCCGGCCACCGGCAGCGCGGCTCTGCGGGGATCGGAAAGCTCGCCACCCAAAAGCTCGCGTTTGATCTCTAGACCGACGAGCATGAAAAAAATGGCCATTAGGCCGTCGTTGATCCAAAGGAGCAGGCTTTTCTCTAAAGACCAGTCGGACACCCCCAACCGAAGGCGTGTGCCCAAGGTATTCGAATAGGTGTCGGCCAAAGACGAGTTGGCGAGCACCATCGCCGTCAACGCGGCAAATAGCAACAGTAAACCTGCTCCGACCTCGGAGCGGATCAGATTCAAAAGTCGACTCATAAGGAGCTTTGAGTCGCTCTGAATCGAGAGAGTTCCGGGCCTACGGAGTATTTTTGTTGTGGGCTGTCTTGGATGGCCCGCAAGGCTTTGGTGGCCGATGCCAGCGTTTCTTCAACCAGAGGGCCCCAGTCCGTTTTGAGAGCGACCGCCTTGTGCAGATCGGAAAGAGCGGTCGCAAAAGACGAGTATTCGGAGAAGAACGGGACCGCTTCCTTATCGTTTAGTACGGCCAGGCTGCGAATGACGCGTCGAGTCTGGGAGGTCACGTTGAACAGCTGGTTGCGACGGGTGTCGTCGGCAAACAATGCAGGATTAGATGAACTCCAGGCCGTAACCGCCAGCAAAGTCTTTTCGGCGTCTCGGGTTACCTTGGTCGCTGCGGAGGCCGTTGCAGCGGGAGAGTTGGCCCGTTTTGGCTCGGCGCTTGCGGTCGGCAGGGCGGTGATAGTGATCAGCGCCAAAGCGAGAGTGGTGACGGCGAGTCTCACGTTAGAGAACCTTTGTTGAAGCTTAGGTTGGCGCCCGACCCGTGGAGGGTCGGGCGCCGGCTAGGTTGCTTCGTATGAGCGGAACCGCTCACAACCCGAGAAAGGTATGGATTTGCCTCGAGGCTGCCAATACGGGCTAGCCCTCACCCGTTTGTTTCGACGATGAGGGATTCGATAACCGCCCCCAACGCTTCACGATTCGATAGGCCTCGTTCAGACAGGGCATGCTTGTAGACCGCTCGCTGCCGCTCGGCGCTCCCCCCAGACTGCGCGATCTGCGCCGCCTGCTCGAAAGCCCACTCAGCGCCGAGCTGCTCTACCGCCAACGAGCAGCGCGTCCGAAGAAACATAAGCGCCTCCTGCGCAGTCATTTCCGAGTCCGTCTCGAGATTGATGAACCGGGCCGCAGAGCCAAAGCGCTTCGCCCGCCAGCGATTTTCTTCGATGATCAAACGCAGGATAGGGTCACCTGCCGAACGTATTCCCGCGTACCAACCTTGGATATGTTGCCAAACCATGACGCGGAAAATCTCAGCGAGGCTCAGCGAGTCGTTCAATCGAGGACATGCGTCGGTAATCCGTAACTCGAGGGTCGGAAACCGAGGCGATGGACGGATGGCCCACCAAATATAGCTCTCATCCTCGATGGCATGCGTCTTCAAAAGAATATCGACATAGCGACGATACTCTCTCTCATCGGAAAACAGTTTCGGGATCCCCGTTCGCGGCCACTCGTCATAAGCGACTTGTCGATAACTACAGAGTCCCGTGTCTTGTCCTGACCAAAATGGCGACGATCCGCTCAGTGCCAACAAAAGTGGCAAACTTTCCATCAGTTGATTCATCAGCCAAATTCGATCGATATCGCTTGGCACCTCGACATGCACATGTAGGCCACACAGCAGATTGCGACGAGCGATGATTCTGAAGTCCCGATGAATCGCGTCGTACCGCGAGCCGCTGGATAGTTTTTGACGACGCCACTGGGCGAGTGGATGTGTGCCTGCAGTGAATATTCGAATTCCATGTTCCGCAGCGACCTTCACGAGTTTATCGCGACCAGTTTTCATGAATTCGGATGCAGCGTCAGGGCTTTCTGCAATCGGTGTCTTTAGCTCTAATTGACAGGCGAGCAGCTCGTGGGAAACCCGATCCCCAAGAGATTCATGACAGTGGTCGATGAACTCCTTGGAAAAACTTTTGAGTAATCCTCGACTCGTCGAATCACAGAGAAAGAACTCTTCTTCGATTCCGAATCGCGGGCCTGATATTGGCATTTCGTTCCCCCGTTACTACGCAATTGAACCGGCGGCACGTGCGGCCTATCCTTCGCAGATGATTCCGAATGCCACTTCGCCGAGCGATCCGGGTAAGCCCTTAGGGGGACACCCTTGGATACCCGCGGCGTACGTCCTAACGCATATCGCGCTGGACGCTGCGAGCTTCGTTCAGCCGGTGCTGAAGCTCGGAATCACTCCGATGTCGCCGCAAACGGGATTAGCCATCGCATTTCTGATGTCGAGGCGAAAAGGTTTCTGGTGGGTTGCTCTAGCCTTGGTGTTATCGGAGATCTTCGTTCGTGGCGTGCCGCGCGAGCTCTGGTCGATCCCCCTCCAAGCGCTCGGTCTCGCCGGAATCTATCAACTTGCCGCGGAGGCAAGTCGAAAGCTTGCGGACAGCGCTTCTCGGAATTTACTGAAACAGACGCTGGTATTCGTCTCGATTGCCGCTGGCACAGCAATAACCGCAGCGCTTTATAGTGTCGGTGTTTACGTGATGACGGGCCTCTTGCCGACGAGCAGCTTTTGGTCCTCGGTCGCTCGTTTCTGGGTCGGCGATCTAAATGGCATTTTGCTTCTTACTCCCCTTCTGATGAACCTCGGTAGTTTTCGGGAGTTCCTCAACGGATTACTCGATAAAAAAATTCATGCTATCGGTATCGCATTCGCTGTGGTGTCGGCATTTTCTTTGATTTTTGTTATCGGCGATCCGGAAGACTTACGATTTTTCTATTTCTTATTCGTTCCTGCGATCGCTGCCGCACTGATCTGGGGTGTTCCGGGTTTTCTAGTCACTGCCGTAGCCCTTCAAATAGGACTGATGATAGGGGTGCAGCGGCTACCCGAAGTCGCTCCGCTCGTCGATCTGCAATACCTGATGTCCACGCTACTCATCACAGGACTTGCTCTCGGTGCGGTGGTAAAAGAGCGGGAGATCTCCTCGCGCCTTGCTCTACAGCGAGAGCAGCAATTGCGGGATACCGAATCCAGCCTCGCACGCGCGACTCGAACGGCGATCACCGGCGAACTCGCGGCGACACTTGCGCACGAGCTGAACCAACCCATGACAGCACTTATGGGCTACCTTCGTGCTGCTGAAATCATGGTTCGCTCGGGTTCTACCGCGGATCCCCGTGTGGGAACCACGTTGCAGAAAGCTGCAGATGAGGCCTTGCGTACCTCAGACATCCTTAGGCGGATAAGAAACTTTTACGCTGGAAAAGATCCGCAGATCGAGCGTCTCGCGGTCGGCTCCGTGGTACGGAACCTCGTAGAGACCGTAAGAAAATCGGCGGGCTCCACGGATCTCGTCCTTGAAAGTGTCGATGCGGATGGGATGTTCGTCGCGGCGGACCGGGTATTCGTCGAAGTCATCCTTGCCAACCTCCTCGCAAATGCCTTCGACTCTGTCCGAAGCGATGCGCGCGGAAAGGTGAAGATTTCTATCGTTCCCGAAAAGTCGTTCATCGTCATCCGCGTCGATGACAACGGAAGTGGCGTGTCGGCCTCGATCGAACCTCAATTATTCAAACCTTTTGTAACGTCGAAACAAGACGGTATGGGAGTCGGGCTTGCCGTCAGTCGATCACTGGTAGAAGCCTGCGGCGGAGAGCTCCGTCAAGGTAAAAGCGCACTCGGCGGCGCATGCTTCGAACTTCATCTCAGGCGATAGTAAAGAAGGTACTCGCGATGCAGGAATCACCCACTGTATATCTCGTCGACGATGATCCGAGCGTTCGCGATGCGCTCATGCTGCTGCTTAGCTTGCGAGACATTCCTGCCAAGCCATTCGAGAGCGCGGAACGTCTCCTTGAAGAAGTGACTGCCGAGCACAGAGGATGTGTTCTCAGCGACCTCAAGATGCCTGGGAAGTCGGGGCTCGAGCTTCTGGAGCAGCTCGGTGCTCAAAATATCCGCTTGCCTATTGTCATACTGACCGCACATGGTGACGTTGCAACAACGCGCGCCGCGCTACGTGGAGGGGCGTTCGACTTTCTCGAGAAGCCTGTAGACGAAGACATTTTGGTGGATGTTTTAACTCACGCTCTCGCAGAAGACGCCAGATCGTTTTCTCGTCAAAAAGAAACCGATGCAAACAAGGCCCGAATCAGTAGCCTGACTCCGCGTGAGCGTGAAGTGTTTGGGCTGCTCGGTCGCGGGTATCAAAATAGAGAGATTGCCGTCGAGCTCGGAATTAGCCCAAGAACCGTCGAGGTCTACAAAGCGCGGATGATGGAGAAACTCCACTGCGAAACCATTGCAGACGTCGTCCGTCTTGCACTTATCGTCGAGCCCCAAACGCCGACAACCATTTAGGTCGGCGAAACGGGTGAGACGAACCCTTCTGGCTTGAACGCAAGGAGGCTGCAAGTCAATTCATTCAGGATTCCCTCAGCGGTGTTTCCCATGATGAATCCTTTGATTCCGGTTCTCGCCAGCGTCCCCATGACGAGTATGTCGATGTTCTGAGTCGTCGCAAACTGCGGAATGATCTTCGAGGGTTTCCCCCGTTCTCGACGCAGCCGAAATCCCGGGGAAATTCCTGACTCTGCAATGACACTCTCGATCGCAATACGGTGCGTCCGATCAGCTTCTTCGACAGCTTGAGCCAGTTCATCATCGGGAATTGACAACCAAACGCTGTGTCGTAAGGAGTTTTCGTACTCAAAGTCCCAGCACGAGATGATCTCTAATTCGTCACCCTGAGCGGTGAGATCGCGAGCAACGCGAAGCATCCGGAGATTCAAAGCCTTGGCGGAAGTTGAGCTCACGAGGGGGTCGATCGCTACGGCAATATGGCGCGGTGGTCGGGTTGCATCTTTACCGCGACATAGCCAAACCGGCACGGGAGACTTTCTGAGCAGAGTGAGATCGAAGCTCGAGAACCCGGACTCACCGTGATTGTCGTCGACTGCCTTGGCGAGAAGGTCGACCGAATTCCGAATCGCCATGGCGATGGCTCTCACCGCGGGTGCTGCTTCGAATTCCACGTATACATCGAGGGCGATCGACTCAGGCGCGAGCCCCGCAATACGGCATGACGCATGCCACTGCCTTTCGAATTGATCTCGAAGCGAGGTTTCGAGCTTCTCGCGATAGGCGAGGAGGGACTCTGGAACAGGTGGCGCCACCAACAGCGCACACAAGCGGCCTCCCGCCGGATCGAGGAATCGTAGGGTCTGAGTCAGAGCCGTCGTATCGTCGGCTAGGCCTTGGCTTACAAACAAGACACTTTTGTATTGCATGGGCAGACTGTGTCAGCCAGCGGTCTTGGGACAAATACGCATAGACCGCAGTAGGGGCGGGAACGGACCGACTACAAAATCTCGCCAACAAAAAATAAGTTAGGGGGGTGTACGCGACGAGGAGACGTCTGCTCGAGGCTCCGGTCGCGTCCACAACCAGATCGCTATGCCGGCCAGTAACGCGCCCACACCAAGCGTCCAAGGGTTGAGCCCTCGCCAAATAATTAAAATCACCCAGCTGATCATCATGCCGGCCGCTGCGAGATGTTTACCGCGTCGGCTGACCCGCTTACCGTCATCCCAGTCGCGTAGGGCACGGCCGTATTTCGGGTGCGCAAGCAGCTTGGCACGCCACACGGGCGATCCCTTGCCGAGCGCCCAAGCTCCGACGAGGAGAAACACTGTCGTCGGCATCAACGGGATGAAAGCGTTGAGGATGCCGATACCGACACTGGTGAAACCCAGAATTCTCCAAATGACGAGAGGCATGACTCGGGGTAGTGGCGCGATTAACGCCGCCGCTCGATTTTCTCGAACAAGAACATGCCAACGAGCATCGCGGCCACGAAGGCCAGTGCTTTGGGTACGCCAGCTGCCATCGATACCAGCGCTGGTCCTGGACAAAACCCAGCCAACCCCCAGCCTATGCCGAAGAGTAAAGCGCCGCCGACGAGTCGAGGATCGATCGCGGTGGAGGAGGGCCACTGAATTACATCTCCGAAAAAATCTTTGGCACGACGCTTAGCAAAGGCGAAAGCGAAAACACCGACGAGAATCGCTCCACCCATTACGAATGCGAGCGAAGGATCCCAGTTACCGCTGAGATTTAAAAACCCAATGACCTTGGCCGGATCGGTCATGCCTGAAACGATGAGGCCTAGACCAAACAACAACCCCACACCAAACTCGCTAAGGCGGCGCATCACGACACCACCCCGAACTGTCGTAAGGCATACACCGTGATAAAGCCGGCGCCCATGAATGTCAGGGTTGCGATCAGGGACCTCGGCGACAGACGAGAGAGGCCGCAAACGCCATGACCGCTCGTGCAGCCCGAACCCAATCGTGTACCGAGGCCGACCAGAATTCCGGCGATGATCACGGTGACCCAACTCGCCTCGACACGCGCTGGAGGTACGTTGTCCAAAAATCCGTAGAGCAATGGCGCCGCGAACAGACCCAGCACGAACGAAAGCCTCCAAGACGTATCGCCTGCGCGAGGTCGTAACAAGCCTCCCACGATACCGCTGATACCAAGGATGCGTCCGTTGATCAAAATGAATAGCGCCGACGCGAGTCCCAGCATCAATCCGCCAGCGAGTGCTGTCCAAGGAGTGAATGAAGTCCAATCGATAGTCATGGGGGTCATCCTGAAATCGCCACGTCTTCGTGGCCGGCGTTACGAGCGTAAATCTCGCGAGGATCGAAAGCAGGGTTCTCGAGCAGGGTACGCTGTTCCATCAAAATACGGCGACGCTCGTCTGTTCGTTGGCTCATGTTGGCATGCCAACGTCGCTCGGATGCCGAGAGTTTCGAAGGATCGGCGTACTTAAGCAGTTGATCCATGCGCGCGAAGCAGGCATCGATCTGGTTGGGCAGCCAGGAGGTGATGGGCGTGCCGCCCGTCGCTGTTGCATGGCGTGTGTGAGCCAAAATATATTTTTGAACGAACTGCCAGTGCCCGATTCGGAAGAGCGTGA
>Ga0129333_10001032_pt1 | contig 24692 bp, 30 predicted proteins | sample CPB6_08_DNA_FD_94474 | JGI IMG/M metagenome (GOLD analysis project Ga0129333, IMG submission 94474) | Freshwater to marine salinity gradient microbial communities from Chesapeake Bay, USA - CPBay_Sum_0.6_0.8_DNA | ecosystem: Environmental > Aquatic > Marine > Coastal | place: USA: Chesapeake...
ATTCCTTTTTGGGGTCATGATGCGGACGGCTCGACGGCCGTCACGCGAGCGGCCATCTTACCGGCACAGCCTGCGGGTGAACAGGCAGGCTGTGCGACAATCACCGGCATAAACGGATGCCCCAGGGTGTCCCGGCCCGCTGCTGCATCGCGTGGCACATCAGAACAAGGCATCAATCGATTTTTCCGGAGGAGATCATGCGCAGAATCATGCAAAAGCGGTGCTTGCGTGCCATCGGCTGGCTGTTGGCGGGTATGGCTTGCAGCAGTATGGCGATTGCCCAGCAAGCCTTTCCGTCCAAGCCGCTGCGCATCATTTCAATTTTTGCGGCGGGCGGCGGTAATGATTTTCTGTGTCGCTCGGTGGCTGCGAAGCTCACCGAGCACTTGAAGCAGCAGGTGATCGTGGAAAACCGCGCCGGTGCGAACGGCATCATCGGTACGGATGCCGTCGCACGCGCCGCGCCGGACGGCTACACCATGGGCCTGATTCCCAGCGGTCATGTGGTGAATGCGGCGATCGTGCCGAAGCTGCCATTCGATCCGGTGAAGGATTTCACGACATTGTCGATGCTCGGATCAAGCCCGCTGGTGCTGGTGGTGCATCCCTCGCTGCCGGTGAAGTCGGTGGCGGAGTTGCGCGCGTTTGCGAAGGCGCGGCCGGGCGAACTGACGTATGTGTCCGCCGGTGTGGGGGCCTCCGGACATCTGGGCGGCGCGCTGTTTGATCTGCTCGCCGGCACGAAGATGCTGCATATTCCGTACAAGGGCATGGGTCCGGCGCTGATCGATCTGGTCAGCGGACAGGTGACGATGTCCTTTGCAACCGCTGCGTCTGTGGGCGGGCATATCCGGTCGGGCCGCTTGCGTGCGCTGGCAACCACCGGCGAGAAGCGTTCCCCCGCGCTCGCGCAGCTGCCAACCGTCGGCGAGACCGTTAGCGGTTACGAATTCCGTCTGTGGTACGGCTTTGTCGGGCCGGCAAAGATACCGCCGGAGATCGTCGGGCGACTCAATGCCGAGCTGGTAAAGGCATTGAATGCGCCGGATACGAAAAAGCGCATCGAAAGTCAGGGCGTGGATGTCGAATCGAGCACACCTGAGGCCTTTGCAAAGCTGCTGGTATCGGATGCCGGTCGCTGGGCCCGGGTGGTGAAGCAGGCGGGGATTGTCGCGCGTTAGCCGACGCCCGGCCGCGGCTAGTTGCTGTGCTGCTCGCGGAGGGCGGCCAGGAGGTCCTGTTCTACGAAGGCGCGCAGGGCCGGATTGACGATGGGCAAAATGCAGATGCAATTGGCCCCGAATGCGGTGTACGGGTCTTTGGATGAATAGACCGAGAACGTCATCGACAGATCGGCAGTGTGGCTGACGTAGATGGTCTCGTGGTCATCTGGCCGGAACGCGCTGCGGCGCGCCTGTTGCCGGTGGGTAATGACGTAGACCGCGGCGATGTCGCCGAATTGCGTATCCATCGGCATGGCGAGGAAGGGATAGCATTCCCCGGATTCGCCGACGAAACTCACGTTTTGCGGTCGGATCACTCCGTCAGATATCCGGTGCGGGGTCGACGCCGGCGTCACGGGCGCGATTGAGCGTTGCGGCCCACGCAGCCGGAGGCAATGTTCCGACGGCTTTTGTGCGGACGAGATCGACGATGAGTTTGAGGGTTTCGGCGTCGAACACCGCGGCATCCGCGCGGCGAAACTGGCCGCCGCCTTCCACGAGTGCTGCGAGCACCCGCGATAGAACCCTGGACTGGGCGAATGCCGGATCGCGTTCGATTTTATCGGCTGCACGGTCCAGCGGACTGGTTTTTGCGGCGCTCTCCGGCATGAAGCGGGTGGCATGGCGGATGATGTCCAGAAAAGCGTCCAGATGCAGCATCTCGATGCCTGCGGCCGAATTGCCGGTGGTCATGTCGGGTGCGCTCATTGTTGGCCGGACGGCGGTCTGTCGGCGTTCGCGGCGGCTGCGGGTACGTTGACCGTCGCCTTGAAGCCAACGGTGTTTTGCGCAAAAGCGGAGGGGATATAGGTCAGCTCCACGCGTATTTCCTTGAGATTGTTGTCCTTGAGTGCGATCACGGGAAAATTCACGTCAATCGCCTGGGTCTCGTTCATGCCGGGATCAAGCCGTTCTGTCGCAGAGCGCGAGCTACTCCAGGTGAACGTGCTCTCGGTACGGCCGGTGGCGAGGGGAATGGCCTCGCCGCGATAGTCGATGAACAACAGCCTGCCGCCGATGACGCGTACGGTCTGGTCTCGCGATGGATTCTCCAGCTTCAGTTGGGCGTTCAGCTTGGCAGGGGTGTCGACCCTGTCCGTTCCCTGTTCCACGCGCTCAATCACCTTGAGATCGGTCAGGGTGCCGGTCAGTGGCCCCGCCTTGAACGCCGAAGCCGATGGCGACACGGCATGGACACGGTCTTCGATGACGACCGCTTTTTCCGTTTGCGGAGGTGCGCAGCCGGCGAGTGCGGCACCGATGGCGAGGGGGGTGACAAGGCGTACGAGGGTATTCATGGCGTTTCCAGGGGTCGTGCCGGCGGGATGTGCCGTAAAGCATTCTTGATGAATGCGGATCTCCTGTCTGTACGGCAACCAACGTAGGTCAGGTCGTTTTCACCGTCGGTGGAAAGAGCGTCGATACAGACACCCGGCAGTGCGATTCCTTCAGTGGCGTCTGCGATTGCTTCGATGTGAATGAGCGGTGAGGTGGAGGTGACGTTGCCGAATATGGTGGCAAACGCCACATCTGCGGCGTCGCGGCCGGTGCCGAAACGCATCAGCCCGGTGGGCAGGACCATTCCCGTCGGATCGAACAGATACCAGCGACCGCCCAGAAACGTCTCAACGTAGGCGTGGAAATCGGGTGGTCCGAAGATCGGGTCGGAGGCGTAATCAATTCCCGTTGCCAGCCGAGCCGGTATATTGACGGCCCGGCAGAGCGCGATCATGAGATGCGCAAAGTCGCGGCAGACGCCCACTCGCTCGATGAGTGTATCCACGGCCGATGTGCTGGCATTGGAACTGCCTGAAGAGAACTGGATATTACGCTGCACCCAGTTCTGAATGGCACGAACGCGCCAGAAGCCGGTTCTCAGGTGGCCAAATTCCGCATTGGCCACCTTATGCAAACGGTCGGACTGGCAGTAGCGACTGGGGTACAGGTACGCGAGAGCCTGTGCCGGCAATGCAGCTATCGGGGTTTCATGTACATGATCGGCCGCTGCGGTGTAGTGCTTTAAATCGACTACTGCAGCATATGTCACGGATAGGCGGCCCGGTGCCGCGCGGAGCCGGGCGTAGCGATTTCCGGTGGCTGCGTCGGTGAACATCGTAAACGGGACCGCGGGTTGTACCTGGAATGTTTCGCTGACAATCCTTTGGCGTCGTGTTGCGGCGGCGTGAATGTTGAATATGAAGTCGCTGATGTCGCCGGTGATCCGGTATTGGAGGGCTACCGACAGTTTCAATCTGACTTTGTGGTGCGACGGGCCCGACAGAGGTTGCGTGCCTGTGTACGGATTCCCGTGTCTTATTCCTGATGATGCGGGCTCATGCATTGCAAAACGTACTGTAGCGTTCCAGCAGATCCTGCTGTACCGCGGCGCGCCGGCGTTTGCTGCTGTCTGTGTAAATGCAGACGCAGTTGGCGCCGAATTTCCGGAATTCCGCCATCGGGACGTCGGTGGTCAGAGTCTTCGCCAGATCGTCGGTGTGGCCGATAAAAACGGCATTGTGCCGCGCACGCATCAGTGTGGTCTTGTCGACGGTACGTTTGGTGATGAAGTACACCGCAGCAAACGGTTTGAACTCGGAGTCGAGAGACCAGATCTGAAATGAATACTGTTCGCCGGATTTTCCGTAAAAGGTGATGTTGCCTTGCTTCATGTGGATTGGGCTTTCAGTGTGTGCGGGCGTGCTCAGAGGTCGTAGCGTTTGGTCAGCATGTGGCTGATGGTGAGACTGGCGATGGCCAGTGCGGCCGCCACTGCAAACGCAAAGGGGTTGAAGGCGTTCTCGGTGAGTACTGTCGGTACGCTGGTCAGGACCGGTGCGACGATTTCGCCGCCCACCATGCTGCCGATCATGCCGATAATCACTGACATGGCCTTGCCGTAGTTCGCATTGGCGCGGAAGTAGGAGAAACTGATGAAGCCGATAATGCCTCCGGTAATGACCCAGATCAGTATGTTCATGCTTTCCTTTCAGAGTGGCGCGGGGCGAGAAGGCGCCCGGGCGTTAGCCGTGCCGTTCGGCTCATTCTCCGCGACTTCGCTGATGCCTTCGGTACGCCAGCGTACGCAGAGTGATCCATCGGAGTATCCTTGCGGAACATTCCCGCGACTGCAGACGAGTGCCCGCCCGGATTTCGCCGGTTGTGCGGGAGGAGGATGTTCTGCAGGCCATGAAAGCCGTTCACATGAATCAGTCTGCAAGTATCGCCGGGCATGCCGGACACAACCGCCTGCTGTCGGCATTGCCTGCGTTGGAGCAGGCACGTTTGCTTCCCCTGCTGGAGCCGGTTGTGCTGGATCCCGGTACTCCGGTCTATGAGGCCGGCCGGATGCAGGCGCATGTCTATTTTCCGACAACCGCCATCGTATCGATGCTGAACGTCACGGCCGACGGTACGGCCGATGAGATCGCAATTGTCGGCAACGATGGTGTGGTCGGCATTGCCCTGTTCATGGGGGGCGAGACCATGCCCAGCCGTGCCGTGGTGCATGAGCCGGGCGGGGCGTTGCGCTGGAAGGCGGCTTTGCTCAAGCGCGAGTTTGATACCGGCGGCGCGATGCAACAGGTGCTCCTGCGCTACACGCAGGCACTGATGACGCAGATGTCGCAGACATCGGTGTGCATCCGCCGGCACTCCGTCGATCAGCAATTATGCCGTTTGCTGCTGCAACGGCTGGACCGTCATGCCTCGATGGAGCTGGCCCTTACCCAAGAGCTGATTGCCGGGCTTCTCGGGGTGCGGCGCGAGAGCGTGACGGAGGCGGCCGGTAATCTTCAGCGGGACGGCCTCATCCGCTACGGCCGCGGAAGGATCGTGGTGCAGGATCGCGCCGGCCTGGAGCAGCGTGTGTGCGAGTGTTACGCGCTGGTATGCGAGGAATACCGCCGGCTGATGTCGATCAGTCCGGGATAAGCGGTGATCAGTTGGTCTGGGCGTGGCCGTTGCCGCAGAACGATGGTCGTTGTGCCAGCCGGTCGGCGAGCCGGACCAGTGTGGGATGTGCAGGACGCCATTCGTAATCCGGTAGCGCGTAGCCGAGATAGTCGAGTGCGTAGCCGGCGGCGATGTCGGCCAGTGTGAAGCGATCACCGAAGCAGAAGGTTTTGTCGCCGAGATCGGTGGCCATGACGGCGAGGCCGCGGTCGATTTTCAGGCGTTGTTTGGTGAACCACTCAGGCGAGCGCTGTTTCTCGACGGTCTCGCGCCGTTCGTGATTGATGTTGACCGTGGCCTCTGCGATGCCGTCGCCGAGCGCCTCCCAGCGTTTGACCTCGATGCGGGACTCGAAGTCGGCCGGTATCAGGCCGGGGCCGCTGCCGAAGTGGTCGAGATACTCGGTGATGACCACCGAGTCGTAGAGCGGGCGGCCGTCATCGCGGATCAGTACCGGAATCTTGCCCAGCGGGTTGACCCCGGGTACCGGCGAGCCCGGCGCCGAGGGCCGCGCGACGACATAGTCGCAGGGGATCTGCTTTTCCGCGAGCAGGATGCGTATCTTGCGCACATAGGGACTGCCGGGTGAGCCGTAGAGTTTCATGACATCTCCTTGTAACGGCGGATATTCTAAACTCCGTACGTGCCGGGCATGTGCCCGTACGCTTAACGTCGGGGGGAATCATGAGGCGCGGAATCACGGGGATAGTGGCAGTGCTGCTGTGGATGGTGCTGACGGGAGTTGCCGCCGCAGCAGCAGTGCTGGAGCAGATCGGCGAATTTGATATTCGCGAGGCGAATCAGGGAGTGGGTGTTGATGACCGCTATTTCTATGCGGTCAATAACCGGGTCATCGCCAAGTACGACAAGAAGACCGGCGAGCCGGCCGGCAAATGGCAGGGACCGAAGGAAGGACCCATCCTGCACCTCGACAGCGCCTTCGTGATGGACGGAAAAATTTACGCGGCGCACTCGAATTATCCGCAGTGGCCGATGACGAGTTCACTGGAGATTTTCGATGCGAACACGATGCAGCACCTCGGCAATCACAGCTTCGGTATCAACTGGGGTTCGCTGACCTGGGCGGACTTCTACAACGGTTACTGGTGGATGACTTTCGCCAACTATGACCGGCCGTTCGGCCCGAACCAGTCGCCCTATGGCCACAAGGTGGCGACGCAGATGGTGAAGTTCACGGCAGATTTCCGTTTCGTCGAAGCCTGGGTGCTGCCCAAGGTGCTGCTCGACAAGTTCGAGAAGATGAGCAACTCCGGCGGTTCATGGGGGCCGGACGGTTTTTTGTATCTCACCGGTCACGACCCTGCCGAGATCTACAAAATGCGTTTGCCGAAGGCCGGCTCGGTGCTGGAACTGGTGGAGATCATCCCGATGAATATCCGTGGCCAGGGCATTGCCTGGGACCGCAGTGACCGCGGCGTGATTTACGGGATCATTCGTGCGACGGCGGCCGAACGGAAGGAGGGCGGCGGCCACAAGGTCACGGTGTTTCGCATGAAAACACCCTGAGAGGTTAAAAATTATTCAATAAAAACAATTACTTATAAATTTATTCGGCGGCGGGCCAGAGCCGCCGGCCGACGGCGGGGGAACGCGGGGCGTGCTGAAGCTGCGGCACGACGCGTCCCATCCAGCTCGCGGGGTCCTGTTTCTGCGCTTCGAGCGGAGTGAAATGCTGCTCGCGTTCGGCGAGCGAGGCGAATTCATGGAGGATGGCGTGCTTGTGCGTGCCGACCGTGGCAAGCAGCTTGCGCGCCCCGACGCAGCCCGGCAGCGCGGCCAGTGCCGGAAAACGTTCCTGCGCATACCAGGCACCGAGATCATCTTCGACGGCAGGGCTGGGTGCGTTGTAGTTGCCGATCTGCACGACCGGTGCCGTGGTCCCTGCGATATCACGGCTGCCGGCGGCCGGACCCTCAACACGCGCTTCAAGTGCGAAGATGCCGGACCGCGGCCATTGCCGCATGCCGATGAATTTTTTGGTGTCGGGGCTTTGTTTGCTGACCAGCTGGCCTGGACTGGGATTGAGGAAGGTTTGCGTATTCTCGCCGCCGAAGAGGGCGAGGTAGCCCGGGCCGCCGTCGACAAGCGTGTAGTGCGCAGCCCAGCGGTAGCCGGGGCGCGAGAGTTTTTCCGGGATGTGCACGCGGTGAAACCAGTCGAGATATTCCGCCTGCTGATCGGGCGAGATGTCATACCAGATCGCCCAGATGCCTGTATCCATTACGCTTTCTCCCTGAGACGGCCGTTGTCGGGGCGGCCGCCGATACGGAATTGTATGTCAGTGCGGCATGCCGGCGGGCCGGCGTTCCACAGGTCGACAATCGCCCTGTCGTGCGCGATGGTTGGCGATGCGGGAAGCGGCTGATATTCTGCGCGGGCTGTTCAGCGTATCAAGTCAATCAGGAGACTCTAATGGAAATAGCTGTCGGATCGGCTGCGCCGGATTTTTCGGTCGGCGCGCACAACAGCGACCAGAAAGTGTCGCTCTCGGCATTCCGGGGGCGGCCGGTCGTGGTCGCATTCATGCCTTTTGCCTTCACCGGTGGATGAACGAACCAGGTCAAGGGGTTCCGTGAGAACTACCAAGCATTCAAGGATCTGAACTGCGAGATCCTGCAGTTGAGCGTTGACCCGGTGCCGAGCCTCAAGGGCTGGGCGGATGTCCTCGGCGGGGTACCGTTTCCCCTGCTGTCGGATTTCTGGCCGCATGGCGCGGTGGGCAAGGCCTATGGTCTTTTCGATGAAGAGCGCGGCATGGACAAGCGTGCCGCTTACGTGATCGACGCGACCGGCGTGGTTCGCTACGCCAAGACCTACGCCAAGGGCACGATACCGACCAGTGATGAGTTGCTGGCGGAGCTGCGCAAGCTGTAAGCGCGTGCGGGTGCGGTAAGGAAGGCTCGGGGCCGGCGGCGGCATGTCGCCGGCCCCGATCTGATTCAACAGGACGCAGGTAATCCACAGGGTAATTCCGGAGGAGCACGAATGGACGGATGCAATCATGCGGGCCGCGCAGGCGATGGCCTGATTTTCACCGGCTGCAATCTGATGACCAATGAGGCGCATGCGCATCCGGCAGGCGGCGCGCGGCGTCAGGTCATGGTGGGCGGCAAGCGGGTGAAAACCATAGACGTGCACGCGCATTGCGTGGTCAAGGAGGCGCTGGATCTGCTCGGGCAGACCGTTGAGGAGCAGCGCGGCCCCGGCATCGGAGACGTCGGCGCGCGGCGTATTGCCGAAATGGACGAGCAGGGCATCGACATGGAGGCCCTGTCGATCAATCCGCTCTGGTATCACACGGAACGTGATCTGGCCGCAGAGATCGTGCGCATCCAGAACGAGAAGCTGGCGGCGTGGTGCGGTGAATATCCCGATCGTTTCGTGGCCTTCGCGTCGGTGGCGCTGCAGTTTCCCGAGCTGGCGGCGGAGCAGCTGGAGCATGCGGTGAAGAAATTGGGCCTGCGCGGTGCCGCGGTCGGCACCAGCATCCCGGGCAAGGAGTTCTCCGATCCCTATCTGCATCCCTTCTGGAAAAAAGCCGAAGAGCTCGGCGTGCTGATTTTCATCCATCCGCGCAGCACGCCGGAACTGAACAAGCGCTTCGGCGGCAACGGCTGGCTGGCGAACACGATCGGCAATCCGCTGGATACCACGATCGCGCTGTCGCACCTGATTTTCGACGGCACCCTGGATCATTTCCCGGGGCTGAAGATCTGTTCTGCGCATGGCGGCGGCTTTCTGCCCTCGTATGCGCCGCGCTCGGACAACGCGCTTCGCGTAGCGCCGGAGATGGATACCGGTGTGAAGCTGAAAAAGCGCCCGACCGAGTACCTGCGCGACATGTATTACGACACGCTGGTGTTTACCGACGAGGCGCTGCGCCATCTCGCGCACGAGGTCGGCGTCGACAAGCTGGTGATCGGTACCGATCATCCGATTCCCTGGCAGAGCCAGTCCGTCGATCACATCCTCAATGCCACCGGCTTCACGGATGCCGAGAAGCGCATGATGCTGAGCGAGACGGCCGCAAAGCTGCTGGGCATCAAGCTCTGATCTTCAACCGACCGGGGGGCATGACCATGGAACGCAAGAAGGCAACCGATTACCCGCAGGAAGTGCTGAATCTGTTCGACGGCTATGTGCATGGCGCGATCAGCCGGCGTGATTTTCTCGAGCGGGCGGCGAAGTTCGCGGTCGGCACGTTCACGGCAGCGGCCATGCTGGAAAGCCTGCAGCCGAACTTCGCGTGGGCGGAACAGGTGAAGAAGAATGATCCGCGGCTGAAGACGGCGTATGTGAACTATCCCTCGCCGGACGGCTCGGGCACTATGCGCGGCTACATGGCGCAGCCGGCGAAGGCGGCCGGCAAGCTGCCGGCGGTGCTGGTCATTCACGAAAACCGCGGACTGAACCCGTACATCGAGGATGTCGCGCGGCGGCTCGCGCTGCAGAACTATGTTGCTTTTGCGCCGGATGCGCTGACCCCGCTCGGCGGTTATCCCGGCGACGAGGACAAGGCCCGCAAGCTGTTCGCCTCGCAGGATGCGAAAAAGCGCGAAGTGGATCTGTATAACGCCGGCGTGTTCCTGAAGTCGCGGCCGGAAACGACAGGCAGGATGGGCGCAGTCGGGTTCTGCTTCGGCGGCGGCATTTGCAATCTGCTGGCGACACGCATGCCGGATCTGGCGGCTTCAGTGCCGTTCTACGGCCGCACCGTGCCGGCTGCGGAGGTGGCGAAGATCAACGCGCCGCTGCTGATTCATTACGCCGGACTCGACGAGCGCATCAACAATCTGTGGCCTGAATACGAGGTGGCGCTGCAGAAGCACAAGAAGCGCTACACGGTGCATTTCTACGAAGGCGTGAATCACGGCTTTCATAATGACACCACGCCGCGCTATGACGACGCGGCGGCGAAGCTCGCCTGGCAGCGCACCCTCGACTTTTTCAGCAGACATCTGCGGGGCTGATGCAACGGCCGGTCAGGGTTATTGCCGGCCTGTTGCCGGTGCTGCTTGCGCTGCTGTGGGGGCCCTTGCTGCATGCCGAGGAAGGCAACGGCTTCCCGCAGCGGCCGATGCGCATCATCGTGGCCGGATCAGTCGGCTCGGCCGATGATTTTTTTGCGCGCACCCTGGCTGACGATCTGGAGCGTTACTACCGGCAGCGCGTGCTGGTGGACAGCCGCGCGGGCGCCGGTGGCCTGATCGGCAACACGCTGGTCTCCAAGGCCAGTCCCGACGGGCACACGATGGGTATGGTCAGCGTGACACGGCTGATCACGGCCCTGATGCGTGAGCAGCCGCCATACCGGCCGCTGGCGGACATCACTGGTGTCGCGCAGGTGGCCTCAATCACCAATGTACTGACCGTCACGCCGAACATCCTGATCGCTTCGGCACCGGAGTTCGTGCGTTATGCGCGGGCGCGCCCCGGCGATCTGAATTACGCCTCATTGGGCATCGGGTCGGCATCGCATCTGGCCGGTGCGGTGTTCTCGCGCGCGCTCGGCATCCAGGCCGTGCATATTCCCTTTCGTGCCGTGACCAATACCTTTGTCGAGATGGGCCTCGGCCGCGTGCACTATGCGGTGCTGACCCTGCCGGCGGTAGCCGCGCCGATCCGCGAAGGCCGTCTCCAGGCACTGGCGGTGATGACCGCGCGGCGCAGCGAGACCCTGCCGGCGGTGCCTGCGATTACAGAAGTCGGACTGCCTGATGCGCAGTTCGATTCATGGTCGGGCGTCGTGGTGCCGCAGGGTACGCCGCGACGCATCGTCGAACAACTTCACGGCGATATTCTGCGGGCCTTGCGCACACCCGCCCTGCGCAAGCGCTTCCAGACGCAGGGCTCGGAATCGATGCCCGACGGCACGCCCGATGGGTTCATGCGGTTGATGCAGGAGGAATACCTGCGATTCGCCGCGATCATCCGCGAAGGTGGCGTGCGGGCGGAGTAGCGCGGAGGACCGCGGCGGCGCCGCGCGGACTAGCGACCGCTGACTTTTGCCGCTTTCCCCGCTGCCGTCCACTTGTCGCGTTCCGCACGGAGGAAGGCCGCGAAATCCGCCGGCTTGCTGCCGATGGTTTCGGTGCCGTCCCGGCCGAGCCGGGTAGAGACGTCCGAGCGCTGGATCGCCTTGGCGACTTCGCCTTGAAGCCGGTCGATGATGGCGGGCGGTGTGCCGGCGGGTGCCATCAGGCCGTGCCACTGGGTGACGGTGAAATCGGGGACGCCGGACTCGTTCAGTGTCGGCAGTTCGGGCATCAGGGGCGAGCGCGCGGCGCTGGCGACACCGAGTGCGCGCAGTTTTTGCGAGCGAACCTGACGGTATACCGAGCCGCCGCTGAAGAAGCTCATCTGGATCTGGCCGGAGAGCATGTCGGCGAGTGCGGCGCCAACCCCTTTGTACGGCACATGGGTCAGTTCAGTGCCGGTGCGTACGCCGAAGAGTGCGCCGGCGAGATGGGCCAGCGAGGCGGTGCCAGTGGAGGCGTAGTACACCTTCTGCGGATTCGCCTTGGCATAGCGGATGAATTCGGCCACATTGCCGGCGGGTACCGAAGGGTGCACGGTCAGCAGATACGGGCTAGCAGCAATCTGCGACACGGCGGAAAAATCGCGGTAAAGGTCATAGCGTGTTTTGTTGACCGTACCGTAGACCACCAGACTCGCGCTGAGCACCATCAGTGTGTAGCCATCGGGTGCCGCGTGCGAGGTGACCTCCGCGGCGATGCTGCCGCTGGCGCCGGGCCGGTTGTCGACGACGATGTTCTGTCCCAGCGCTTCGCCCATCGGGGTGGCAACCAGACGGGCGACCAGATCCAGGCCGCCGCCAGCACCGGATGATACGGTCATGCGGATCGGTTTGACCGGATAGGCAGGACCTGCCGCCTGCGCGGCAGTGTGGGTGGCAGACAGCGCCAGTGCGATGCAGACGGCAGCGACAGTTCTCATGGCTTCCTCCGGAAGGGCAGATGCCGGCGGGGGCCGCGTGCCCCGACGGGACCGCGGCGTTCTGTCGCCGGTGCAACGATTGTAGCGCCGAATCATCAGCGCCATCAGGCGCGGTGCACCACCGGTGCGAGATTGTTCTGGTCGATCATGACGTCGACGATGGCTGGTTTGCCGCTGGCAAAGGCGCGCTGCAGGGCAGCTTCCAGATCCTGCGGCCGGGTGACATGCTCGCCATGTGCACCGAACACCTTTGCCAATGCGCCGAAGTCGGGGTTGCGATAGTCCACGGCAAAGTAGCGGCCGCCGAAGTGCTCATCCTGGAAGGCGCGCTCATTGCCCAGCCCCTGATCGTTGAAGACGACGTAGACGACGGGGATGTTCTCGCGTACGGCGGTTTCGAGTTCGCCGATATTGCACATGGCACCCATATCACCGGAGGCGCAAAGCACCGGCCGGTCCGGACGCGCGAGCTTCACGCCGATGGCGATCGGCAGCGAACCGCCGACCGATGCCCAGTCGTCCATGCACAGGAAAGTATCGGGCTCGTAGCTCTTGAAATAGCTGCGCACATGTTTGCCGCCATTGCCGGCATCGACGACGAGGATGCCGTTCTCGGGCAGCACCTTGCGGATCATGTGTGCGACGAACTGCGGCTGTATCGGTTCCAGATCCGGCTTCAGCGCACCCTGCAGCTCGGCGTCGAATGCCGCGCGGGCCTGGGCGACATCGAACCAGCAGCTGCGTGGCCCTGATCGGGCGGCGCGGGCGGCAAGCCCGTCGATGAAGCTCGTGGCGGAACCGGCGACGGCGAGATCCACCGGGAAGACGATGCCGATCTGACCGGGCGCCGAAGTCTGGTGAATGATCCTGGCCTGCTCACTGAAGATGCCGTACTTGTACATGGTCGAGAAGACATCGAAGTGCGCGCCGACGGCGATGATGACGTCGGCCTGCGGTGCGGCGCGGTTGGCGCTGGAGAAGCCGTTGCGTCCCAGCGGGCCGAGCGCCATCGGGTGATTGGCGGGAAAGGCGTCCGGCGAGTACTGCAGCGCCGCGGCAGGGATGCCGCTGATTTCACTGAGTTTCTGCATGGCCGCCACGGCTTTTTCTTTCATGACGCCGCGGCCGATCACGAAGAGCGGGCGTTCCGCCTTCGTGATGAGTTGCCAGGCGGCGTCGATTTGTGCCGGATCGCAGACTGCCGGAACCGTGCTGCGGTAGGCGACCGGCTCAATCACCTGCGGTGTGACCGGTTCGGTCAGTACTTCGGTGGCGGCTTCGATATGGGTCGGCCCCTGCGGCTCGGTCAGCGCGACACGGAAGGCCTTGCGCACGGCTTCCTGGATCTTGTCGGCATAGGGGATGCTGTAGGCCCATTTGGTGAGCGGGCGCATGAACGGAATCTGGTCCATGTCCTGGGTCGCGTCACGTTCGCGCATGCTGCTTTCCTGCACGCCGCAGATGCTGATGACCGGCACATTGCCCTTGTTCGCGGCACCGATGCCGGTGGCGAGGTTGGTGACACCGGGCGCTTCCGTCGCGGTTACCACGGCCGGGGCATTGCGCGCGCGCGCGAATCCGTAGGCCATGAAAGCGGCACCCTGTTCGTGCCGTGTCAGGATGAAGCGGATTTGCGGTGTATCGCGCAGCGCATCGAGAAAGGCGAGATTCTGTGTGCCGGGAATGCCGAAGACGTGGTCGATTTTTTCACGCAGCAGGGCATCGACGAGTGCACGGGCGCCGGTCACGGTGCCGGTCGCGGGAACGGGGGATCTGCTCATGGGAACTCCGGAGACAAAAGTGGCAAGGGAAGGGTTGAAAGGGAAGGGTCAGGAATGAAACGCCTTCAGGGACTACATGCTGACCGCGGGGGCAGCGATAACCGCAATGCTAAACAGATCGGCTCGATCCGGCGAGCGCAGGTCCACACCGTGCACCCTGCAGCCGGTCCGATTGCTTTTCGCCGGTGGCGGTGCTTCAATCGGGGTGGAGCAGTTCTGACAAAAAAGGCTGAAAGCCGGCTCGTCAAAGGAGGAGTGATGCACAAGCTGTTTATCCGTGGAGCATGCCTGCTCGCTGCGGCGGTAGTCACCACCGCTGCAATGGCACAGAGTTTTCCGTCCCGGCCGATCCGGTTGGTGGTGCCGTATCCGCCGGGAGGCGCGAATGACATCATTGCGCGCCTCCTGTCACCCTCGTTGACCCGGGAACTGGGGCAAAACGTGATCGTCGACAACCGCGGCGGCGGTAACACCATGATCGGTTCCGAGATTGTGGCCCGCGCCGCACCCAACGGTTATACGCTGCTGGTGGTGGCGGCCGGTCATGCGATCAATCCGGCGCTGTACCCGAAGATGCCTTTTGATGCGCAACGCGATTTCATGCCGGTGTCGATGTTCGGTGACGGCGCGTATGTGCTGGTGGCGCATCCGTCGGCCGGGGTATCGACCAGCGCCGATGTCATCGCGCTGGCGAAGCGCGAGCCGGGCAAGCTGCCCTACGCCTCGTCGAGTATCGGCAATCTGACCCATCTGGCGGCGGAATTGTTCAGTTCGCTCGCAGGCGTGCAGATGCTGCATGTGCCATACAAAGGCGGCGGGCCGGCGATGGCCGATATGCTGGCCGGCCGGGTCAAGATTTATTTCTCGACGGTGGCGGTGGCCCGGGCGCATCTGCGCAGCGGCAAGATCAAGGGGATCGGTGTTACCACGGCGCGGCGCACACCGGCCTTGCCGGATGTCCCGACTATTGCCGAATCCGGGCTGCCCGGTTATGAGGTGAGCGGATGGTATGGTGCGGTGGCGCCGGCATCCACACCGGCCGCAGCGGTGTCGCGCCTGTACGGGGCGATACAGACTGTGCTGCGTGAGCCCGAGGTCAGGGAGAGGCTGCTCGGTGTCGGTGTAGAAGCCACTGCGGTGACCACGGCTGCTTTCGGCAAGCGCATCGACGAGGACATCGTCAAGTGGAAGAAAGTGGTCAAGCCGCTCAACATCCAGATGAATTGATCATCGACTGTTGATGCTGCCGGACATTGTGACTACCGAAACCACGGCAGCGAAAAACATCGCGGGATCGGCATGCGCCGGTCCCGCGGGTGATGACAGATGATGCCGTCAGACGCTGCGTTCAGGCTGCTTTTTTCTGCGGCGCTTTCAGCTGGCGTGCGATGAAGTCCATAACCATCCGGTGGGAGCGGTCCGCCGCCGGGCTCGGCACCGCGGTCCATTCGTGCTCGCAGCCTTCAAAGATTTCCAGCTGGCATTCGCCGCCGGCAGCGCGGTAGGTCGCCGCGAATTTTTCCTGGATCGGCGGGATCACGTTGTCATCGAGGCCGCCCTGCATGATCAGCATCGGCAGCATCCGGACCTTCTCCTTGCGCTCAAGGATTGCCTGCGGGTTGCCTTCTTCGATGGAGCCCGGCGGGCTGAAGAAGGTGTCGGAATTCTTGAGCATGGATTTGTTGTCCTTGCGCGCGGCCTGCGCACGGCGTGCGATCGGGTCGCTGATCGGCGAGCGCGTCGCGACGTAGGCCACCGAGGCATCGAGCTGCGGTGCCTCCGGCAGCGGAATCGCGCCGTAGACGGGGTCGAGCGGTTTCATGCCGATCAGCTGGGCAACATGGCCGCCGCTGGAACTGCCGAGCAGGCCCAGCGTGGTGACGTCGCCGTTCCAATCCTTCGCTTGGTGTTTGACCCAGCGGATGGCGTAGTGCGCGTCCTGCACGCAGGCGGGATAGGGTGCTTCGCTCGAAATGCTCAAATCGGGCGAGATCACCAGCATGCCGGCGGCGGCAATGGCGCGCGCCATCGGCTCGTTGGCATAGCGGTCTTTGCGCGACCAGGCGCCGCCATGCAGATCCACGAGCACCGGGAAAGGTCCCGCGCCCTGCGGTTGATAAATGCGTGCGATAAGTTTGCGCTTGCCGGTGTCGCGGTACTCGACTTCCCAGCATTTGACGGCAAACAGGTTTGCCGGATCGTAAGCCACAGTCATGCGGTGCTCCCCTTGGACATTCGGTTGACGGATTTACCCTATCATAGCCGCACGGGTGCGTTCCGTGTTCCGGGCCGCACGCAACAGTCCACATTTCATGGGAGTTCTTATGCTTTGGGTCGTATTCTGTACTGACAATCCGGATACCGAGGCCATACGGGCGCGCGTGCTCCAACCACATCGCGATTACCTGGCCGGACAGAAGGGCATTATCGTGTTGTCCGGCGCGACGCAGAGTGATGATGGCAGCCAGGCGACCGGCAGCCTGTTTGTGTTGAATGTCGGCAGCCGTGCCGAGGCCAAGCGCTTTTCCGACGGTGATCCGTTCACGCAGAACGGCGTATTTGCCAGTGTCACCATCACGCGCATGCGCAAGGGACAGTGGAATCCGGCGGTGGCGGACGGCGCCTGAGGCCATGGCGGCGGTACGGACAAGAAGTGCTGGCGGATGACGCATGCGCGCTTTTATTCGGACCTGCCGGTCATTGATGACTTCGCGGCGATCACGGAGTCCGCCAGTTATCGCGCGTTGCCCGCGGACTGGCACGTCGCGATGTGTGATGTGCGCAATTCAACGCAGGCGGTTGCCGGCGGACAGTATCGGCATGTGAATTCCGTGGGGGCAGCGGCCATCACAGCCGTGCTGAATGCCGTGGGTGATATCGAAGTACCGTTCAGCTTCGAGGGCGACGGCAGTTTCGTCTGTGTCCCGGAGCGTATGCTGGCGGTGACGCAGGCTGCGCTGGCACAGACACGGGTGATGGCGCGCGAGGCCTTCGGACTGGACCTGCGCATCGCGACGATACCGGTCGCGGATATTATGGCGAACGGCTTTTCGGTGCTGCTTGCGCGATACCGGGTATCCGAGCATTACGTGCAGGCCGTGTTCTCCGGTGGTGGTGTCGCGTTCGCCGAATCGCTGATGAAGGACGGCGCCACAGCCGGCCGCTACGAGGTGCCGCCGGAGGTCGAACCGCGCGGCAGCTTTGACGGCTTCGAGTGCCGCTGGCAGGACATTCCCAGCCGCCATGGCGAGACCGTCAGTCTAATGGTGGTGGCGACCGCATACGAACCGGAGCGGGTGGCGGCGGTGTATCGCAAGGTGATTGCGCAGGTGCGTGCCATCTACGGGGATGATGAAGCCTGCCATCCGGTGTCGGTGCCGGCGCTGTCGATGACGCTCGACGGTCGTCTGCTCGCCGACGAACTCGGTGTACGCACCGGGCGGCGCGAAGGGTGGTCACGGTGGCTGCGCCTGATGAAGATGCGGGGCATTATTCTGCTTGGAAAATTTCTGATGCGTTTCGGCCTGAAGACGCAGGAAACGGACTGGAGCGGCTACAAGGCGACGCTGGCACGCAATTCGGATGTGCGGAAGTTTTCGGATGTCTACCGGCAGGTATTGTCGGGTACCCTGGCGCAGCGTGAGGCGCTGGAGAACTGGTTACAGGGGGAGTATCAGGCAGGCCGCCTGCTCTACGGCCTGCATGTGGCCGACCGTGCACACATGACCTGCATGGTGTTCGATTACAGCGGGCGCCACATTCATTTCATTGACGGCGCAGACGGCGGATTGTTTCTGGCGGCAAGGGCTTTCAAGGAACGGGCCAACCGTTTTGTGACGCGCACCGGGCTGTAGGCCGGATCGCGGCACGCTGCTTTCAGGGCTGCTTCGCCAGTTTCCGCACGTAGTCGTGAAGCACCTTGCTGTCGAAGTTCACGTGGCCGAATCCGCCGGCGTTGATGTGACCGGTCTTGTCCACGATCACAGTGTAGGGCACTCCGCGCGCGCCGAACTGGCGCGAGACCTGACGATTGCGGTCGATCCAGGCCGGGAGTGTGTAGCCGCCTTTGGCGAATACCGGCCGCACAGCGGATTCCCCGTCGGCATCCAGCGAGATGGTGATGACCTGGATACCTTCTTTTTTCAGCTTGTCGTGTGCCCTCTGCACGGAGGGCATGTCAGCCTTGCAGGTCCCTCACCAGGAAGCCCAGAAACGGATGATGGTGACCGTGTTACGCAGGTCGGCATCGCTACCGCCCTTCCCGTCGAGGCCCGGCAGCGTGAAAGCGGGTATCGGGACCGGCGGCGACAGCACGCCGAAGGACTGTGCCTTTGCGGTGGCGGCGGCGAGGCCGCAGCACATCAGGGCAATGCCCAGGTAAAGCCGGAACAGTCGCATGAGAGTCGTGGTCCTGGTTGATCGGGGCCTTCAGTGTTTGTCATTGCCGCGGCGCGGGACTGCCGGATCTGCAGTCCCGCAAGCGGTTCAGCGCGGCTCGATGCCGGCGGCTTTGGCCAGTGCGGCGAAGCGTTTGACGTCCTCGCGAAACTGTTTGGCCCATACGTCCGGCGGTTCACCGCCGGGCTCGTAGCCGTTGTTGACGAAATGCGCGTTGACTTTGGGTGCCTGCAGGGCTTTGTGAATGGCCTGCTGCAGTTTCAGCACGGCGGTGGCGGGCATTTTCGCGGGACCGAAGACGCCGTGCCATCCGGCATCGGAGACATAGCCGTTGACGGTTTCTCCGATGGTCGGAATTTCCGGCATTGAACTCATGCGCTTGGCACCGGTGAAGGCAATGGCGCGCAGGCGTCCTGCCTTGTGGTGCGGAATACCGACGGAGGCGGCCGGGAAATGCACCTGGACTTCGCCGCCGACGGCGGCCGCGGCCGCCGGACCGCCGCCCTTGTAGGGCACGTGCAGCATGTTGATCCCGGCCATGCTGTTGAGCAGGGCGCCGGCCAGATGCTGACCATTGCCGATGCCCGCGCTGCTGTAACGGATCTCGGATTTCTTCGCCAGCGCGATCAGTTCCGCCATGTTCTTCGCCGGCAGCTTCGGATTGACGACGACGAGATAGCCGAGACCGGTGGCCACCTTGGTGATCGGGGTGAAATCGCGCACGATGTCGAAGGGCATCTTTTTGACGATCGCAGGATTGACGGCAAATCCGAAGGAAGTGTTCAGGATGGTGTAGCCGTCAGGCGTCGCTTGGCGCACGACGTCGGAACCGATGATGCCGTTGGCGCCGCCGCGGTTGTCGATGACGAAGTTGGTGCCGATGTGCTGTTCCGCTTCACGGTAAAGCACGCGTCCGAACACGTCGACGTTGCCGCCTGCAGGGAAGGGAATGATCAGACGGATCGGGCGTGAAGGATAGGACTGGGCGATGGCAAACCCGGACAGTACGGTTGCCAGAGCGCCCGCGAGCAAAAGCCAGCAGCGTTGCATGTGTGTCTCCTCCAGATCGTTGACGACTGGCCGCGGTGCCGCCTCATGGACGGTTTTTTTGCGCGGTGAGGCCATTCTATGGGCAAGCAGGTGGCGAGGGAAAGCGTTTTTTCGGCCGAGCTCCCCGGCTTTCGCGTGCCGCGGTGCGATAATCCGGCCTTCAATTCGCGGTGATAGAGGAGAACTGCAGTGTCAAAGCCGATTGTGCTGGTGACGGCGTCGACGGTATCCCGGCTGGCGCAGGATCGTCTGCGCGACGGTGGCGCCGAGCTGCGCTTCATGCAGGGTGATGTGGATGAGGACGCCCTGATTGCGGCGCTGTCGGCAGAACCGATCGCGGCCATACTGCTGCGCGGTTCGCCGCCGCTGACTGATCGCGTGTTTGCCGCCGCACCCGCGCTGAAGATCGTTGCGAAACATGGCGCGGGTGTTGATTCGGTGGATATCGCGGCAGCCACACGCCGGGGGATCGCGGTAATGGTGGCGTCCGGTGCCAACGCCGATGCGGTGGCCGAGCACGCGCTGATGCTGATGCTGATGCTGTCGCGTGACGTGCGCCGTTTCCAGGTGCAGATTGCCGCCGGGGGATGGCGTGATCTGAATGACCTGTACACCGATTTTCGCGACCGGACGGTGGGGATCGTCGGTTACGGCCAGATCGGCGAGCGAACGGCGAAGCTGGCAGCAGCGCTCGGCGCGCCGGTGGTGGTGCACAGCCGTTCACGGGTGACGCTGCCCGCGGGCATGCGTCACGAACCGGACCTGAAGGCGCTGCTGGCCGCAGCGGATATCGTCAGCCTGCACTGCCCCCTGTCGCCGGCGACGAAAGGCCTGATCGGTGCGGCGGCGTTCGCCGGCATGAAGCGCGGCGCCTTTCTGATCAATACCGCCCGTGGTCCGGTGGTGGATGAAGCAGCGTTGATCGAAGCCCTGCGGCAGGGGCGCATCGCCGGGGCGGGTCTGGACACGTTTGCTGTCGAGCCGGTGGATCCGGCGAATCCGCTGCTGACAATGCCGAATGTGATCTGCACCCCGCATATCGCGGCGGCGACCACTGGCGCCGCCGTGCAGATGGGCACAATCGCATCAAATAACATCATCGAGTTTCTCGCAGGACGGATCTACGATGCGCGGAACTTCCTGAACCCCGGCATACTCGAATCGGGGAAGTAGGGAATATATAACTAATTGATTTAATTTAATAAAATGATTCGCTCGCTTGATCGCGTGATTCCTGCCCTGGAAACCTCGGACGGTGCCGGCGTGCGCTTGCGCCGCAGTATCGGTCAGTCACCGTTTACACGACACGATCCCTTTCTGATGCTCGATGAGTTCGGCACTGATAACCCCCAGGATTACATTGCCGGCTTCCCGGACCATCCGCATCGCGGGTTCGAGACCGTCACCTACATGCTCGACGGACACATGCTGCATCAGGATCACATGGGCAACCACGGTGATCTTCGCAGCGGTGACGTGCAGTGGATGACGGCCGGGCGCGGCATCATCCATTCCGAGATGCCGCAGCAACTCGAAGGCCGCATGCGCGGCTTCCAGTTGTGGCTCAATCTGCCGGCGGCGGAGAAGATGAAGCCGGCCGCGTACCGCGACATTCCCGCAGCGGAGATTCCGTCGAGACAGTTTGCCGGGGGCTGCGTCAAAGTGATTGCCGGCCGCTTTGAATATGCGGGCAGTCACGTTGACGGACCGATTCAAGGTTGCACGACGGCGCCGCTGTTCTGGGATGTGCATCTGGACGCAGACAGCCTGTTTCAGTCCGCAGTGCCGGCGACGCACAATGCTTTTGTCTACCTTTATGAGGGCGACGCCGGTGTCGGATCACCGCTCCGCGCACTGCCGCGGCGCAGCGCCGGTATATTGTCGGCAGGAGATGCCATCGAGATCCGTGCGGGAAACAGCGGCGCGCGGCTGGTGCTGCTTGCCGGACTACCGATCGGCGAACCGGTGGTGCAGCATGGCCCCTTCGTGATGAATACCCGGGAAGAAATCGAGCAGGCGATCCGGGATTATCAGAGCGGGCGTCTGGCGACGCCCGTCTGATCGGCGACGCAATTACTGCTGGGGAATGCCCGCGATTTTCGCGGCTTTGCGGTAACGGTCGATTTCTTTCGGCAGCAGCTCGGCCAGGTCTTTTGCCGGTACCGTCCAGGCTTCCGCGCCCTGACGGTCGAGGAATTTCTTCATGTCATCGCTGGCGACGATCTTGTCGATCGCGGCATTGATGAAGGCACGGCGATCGGCCGGCACCGCGGACGAAGTGAAGATGCCCCACCACAGGTAGTATTCGTAGCCCGGGGCGCCCTGTGCGGCAATCGGCTGCAGGTCCGGGAAGAGCGGGGATTTCTGCGCGCTGGTGACACCGAGGATGCGCACGCGCTTGCCTTGCGTGACCGGCAGCAGTGCTGAAGAGCTCGACACCAGGATTTCGATTTCGCCGGACGCGACCGCCGTCACAGCGAGGGAAATTCCCTTGTACGGGACATGCTGCATTTTTACGCCCGCCGCCGCCGCGAACAGCGCGCCGGAGAAATGGTTGTTGCCGCCGGTGCCCGAGGAGCCGTAGTTCAGTGCGCCGGGATTTTTCTTGGCCAGTGCGATCAGTTCCTTGATGTTTTTTACCGGCACTGAGGGGTGCACGGCAAACAGCATCGGTGCGCGTGCAATGGTGCCGACCGGCACGATGGCGCGCTCGGGGTCGAAGGGCAGCTTGGCGCGAATGGCCGCAGTGGCCGGATAAGACGACGTGTGTCCGAGCAGCGTGTAGCCGTCGGCCGGTGCCTTGGTGACGAGTTCGGTGCCGATCATGCCGCTGGCGCCGGGGCGGTTATCGACGACCACGGTCCGGCCCCAGGCGGTGCCCAGCCGTGTGGCGATGGCACGGCTCATGGCATCCGCAGATCCGCCGGCGGTGTACGGAACGACCATGTTGAGGTTCTTGTTCGGGAAGCCCTGCGCGACAGCGCCGGCAGTCCAAGAGAGACCTGCCGCGGCGAGCAGGGAAAACAGCCATTTGGATTGCATGTTGTCCTCGATTGTCGTTGTGGTGTGGGAGCCCCGATTTTAACAGTGCACCTCCGGCAGCCCCAAATACGTCAATCCCAGGCGGGCGCGCGGCCCTTCGGATTGGCGATGCGTCCGTCAGGGCGAGCGAGCGCGTGTATCTGCTGCATGTCTGCCTCAGGTAACGTGAAATCAAAGACTTGCAGATTGTCGGCAATGCGCTGCGGATTGGACGAGCGCGGGATGGGGGCGATGTTGCCCTGTTGAACGAGCCAGCGCAGGACGACCTGTGCGACGCTGCGTTGCGCGCGTTGGGCAATTGTCCGCAATACCGGGTCGTCGAACAGGCGGCCGCGTGCCAGCGGGCAATAGGCGGTGAATATCATGTCGTGGCGCCGGCAATAGTCGAGCACTTTCCGCTGATCCAGATACGGGTGATATTCCGCTTGCAGCACCGCCAGCGGCTCCGGACACAGGTGCCGCGCTTCGTCCATCAATGCGATGTTGAAATTGGCAACGCCGATATGCCGTGCCAAACCGTCGCGCTTGGCCTTGGCCAGCGCCCCCATGGTCTCTGCCATGGGGATGTTGTCGACAGTAGGCCAATGCACGTGTAGCAGATCCACGTAATCCACCTGCAGATTGCGCAGGCTTTCGTCAACTGAGCGGGCGAAATCGGCTGCGCGCAGATACTCATGCGACACCTTGGTCACGAGAAAAATGTCCTCGCGCGCCACACCGGCCGAGCGGATGCCTTGTCCGACCCCTTTCTCGGAGCCGTATTTCCATGCCGTGTCGATGTGGCGGTAGCCGACGCGCAGGGCGGTTGCCACCAGTTCGGCGCAGTCGCCCAGTTGTGAAGTGCCAAAGCCCATCGCGGGCATCCGGCAGGTGGAAGAGGTGAGCATCGGTATCGCGTGGGTCATGACAGGTTTGAACGCAGTCGGGAGGAAAAGGTGCAGCGGTGATCGGGGAGTGAACGGGAAAATGTGCCTAGAATACGCACTTTCAGGAGAATCATCTTGTCGGCAAGCACACAGCAACCCCCTTTCCATCTCGCGTTTCCCGTGGACGATCTGGCCAAGGCCCGTGCTTTTTACGGGGATCTTCTCGGTTGCCCTGAAGGGCGTTCGTCACCGGAATGGATCGATTTCAATTTTTACGGACACCAGATTGTTGCGCATCTTGCGCCGTCGGAAGTCGGCCACCGGTCAACCAGTGCTGTCGATGGGGATAATGTGCCAGTGCGGCATTTTGGCGTGGTGTTGTCGATGAGCGCCTGGCAGGCGTTGGCGGATCGGCTGCAGCAGGCGGGGACACGGTTCATCATTGAGCCGCATATCCGCTTCAAAGGCCAGGTGGGTGAGCAGGCGACGATGTTCTTCCTTGACCCCTGTGGCAACGCGCTCGAATTCAAGGCCTTTGAGGATATGGGGCAGTTGTTCGCAAAGTAAACGGCGCCATCAGGGTTTTGCTGCAGCACAGCAAGGTTGACCGGCTCCGGTAATATTTTTACACTCGACCGTCCACAGTTTGAAAATCCCAACTCAGGAGGAAATCTGATGCGTAACTGGTTAAAGGCTGCCGCGCTGGCCGCGGCACTTGTGGCTCAGCCGTCGATGGCGGCGGAGTCGATCTCGATCGCCACCGGCGGTACGGGCGGTGTCTACTACCCGCTGGGTGGCGGCATGGCCAACATCTTCACCAAGACCATACCCGGCATGACGGCAACAGCTGAGGTGACCGGCGGATCGGTCGCCAATATGCAACTGATCGGCACCGGCAAGCCGTACATCGCGCTGACGCAGGCGGATGCCGCGAAGGACGCGCTGAATGGCGAGGGCAAATTCAAGGGCAACAAGGTCCCGGTGCGCGCCATGATGCTGCTCTATACCAACATCATTCATGCGGTAACGGTGGAAGGCACGGGCATCAAAAGCATCAAGGATCTGAAGGGCAAGCGCGTATCCACCGGGTCGCCGGGCAGCGCCACGGAGGTGTTTGCTTTCCGCGTACTGGAAGCGGCAGGGCTTGATCCCAACAAGGACATCAAGAAGGAACGTCTGGGCGCGGCGGAATCCACCAACGCGATCAAGGACAAGAAGATTGATGCGTACTTCTTCGTCGCTGGCGTGCCGACCTCGGCTGTCACGGACCTTGCCTCGACCCCGGGGATGAAGATCAAGTTCCTGGATTCGGCCGAGTATCTGCCGGCGATGGTGAAGAAGCACGGCAACATCTATGTCGATGCGACCATCAAGAAGGGGGCTTATGCCGGCATGGATGCCGA
>Ga0129333_10001033_pt1 | contig 24690 bp, 27 predicted proteins | sample CPB6_08_DNA_FD_94474 | JGI IMG/M metagenome (GOLD analysis project Ga0129333, IMG submission 94474) | Freshwater to marine salinity gradient microbial communities from Chesapeake Bay, USA - CPBay_Sum_0.6_0.8_DNA | ecosystem: Environmental > Aquatic > Marine > Coastal | place: USA: Chesapeake...
CGAGCGATCGGAGGGCAGGAAGCCCGCAGGGAGCGTCCGTGAGATGGGATGGGCAGCCCCGAGCCTGCGCGCCGGAACATACAGACCGATGCACTGAGAATGCCCTCACGCCGGCCCCGCCGCCAGCACGTCGGCTCCCGCCTCGGCGGCGTAGGTGGCGAAGTTGTTCTTAAACTTCAGCGCGAGTGAGCGGGCAGCCGACTCCCACGAGGCCTCGTCGGACCAGACCCGATGCGGCACGAGCAATCTCTCGTCGACTCCCGGCACGCGGGTCACGGCGTCGAGGCCGAACACCCGGTCGCGGTGTACCGGGGCGTCGTCGAGCACACCCGCGTTGATCGCGTCGACGATCCGCCGGGTGCTCGCCAGGTCGATCCGCCTGCCCGCACCGAAGGCGCCCCCCGTCCAGCCGGTGTTGACGAGCCAGGCCCGGGCACCGTGGCGGCGAAGTTTCTCCGCCAGGAGGCGGGCGTAAACCGTCGGATGACGGACGAGGAAGGCAGCGCTGAAACAGGCCGAGAAAGCGACCTGCGGCTCCACGATCCCCATCTCGGTGCCGGCGACGCGGGCCGTGTAGCCGGAGAGAAAGTGATACATCGCCTGTTCCCGCGACAGCCGGCTCACCGGCGGCAGCACCCCCGAGGCGTCGCAGGTCAGGAAGATCACGTGGCTGGGGTGCGGACCGACGCAGGGCACCTGCGCGTTGTCGATGAACTCGATCGGATACGCGGCCCGTGTGTTCTCCGTGATCGCGCTACTCTCGAAGTCGACCGCCCGCGTGGCCGGATCGAAGACCACGTTCTCGAGCACCGTGCCGAACCGGATCGCCCGCCAGATCTCGGGCTCCTTGGCCGCGTCGAGATGGATGCACTTGGCGTAGCAGCCCCCCTCGACGTTGAAGACGCCGTCGTCGCCCCAGCCGTGCTCGTCGTCGCCGATCAGGCGGCGGGCCGGGTCGGCGGAGAGGGTCGTCTTGCCGGTGCCAGAGAGGCCGAAGAACAGCGACACGTTCCCGGGGCCGCCGCCGGCCGCGACCCCCTGGTTGGCGGAGCAGTGCATCGAGAGGATGCCGCGGGCCGGCAGCAGCCAGTGCATGTAGGTGAAGACCCCCTTCTTCATCTCCCCGGCATACTCGGTGCCCAGGATCACCTGCTCGCGCCGCTCGATCGAGAGATCGATGCTGGTGCGGCTGGTCATCTGCGCCGTGAGCGGATTGGCGGGGAATTGCCCCGCGTTGAAGATCACGTAATCGGGGGTGCCGAATCCCTCCAGTTCCGCCAGCGTGGGGCGGATCAGCATGTTGTGCATGTAGAGCGCGTGGTAGGCCCGGGCACAGAGCACGCGCACCTTGATCCTGGAGAGGGGGTTCCAGCCTGCGTAACCGTCGCAGACGTAGATCTGGTCGCGGGTGTTGAGGTAGTCGACGGCCCGCTGCCGGTTGAGGAGGAAGGTGTGCTCGTCGATCGGATGATTCACCGCCCCCCACCACACGTCCCCTTCCGATTCGGGCCGCCGCACGACGTGCTTGTCGGCCGGGCTGCGGCCCGTCTTGGCACCGGAGCGGATGGCGATCGCCCCGCTGGAGACGATCCCCGCCCGCTCGCGGGTTACGGCGTCCTCGTAGAGCCGGCCCGGCGGGGCGTTGCGCACCACGACGGGCACGGTGATGTCATGCGCCGACAGATCGACGTGGACCGGCATGCGAGGCTCCGGGAGCGGGGGCGGCGGATGGGGCTGGCGCTGCATCCGACGACGGCGGCCGCAGCGCCAGCCAGAGGGCGGAGGCGACGACCGCACCGCCCAGGGCGGCGAAGGCCGTGCCCCAGGGGCTGCGGCCGACGCGGAGACGCCGCACCGCCCGGCGCAGCCGGCGGCTGAATTCGGCCCACGATTCGGCCGGCGGGCGGCCGCCGACGGCGACGATGCTCACGCTGCGGGCCAGACCACGGCCGTCGAGGTGGAGCTGCAGGCCGCGGGCCGGCAGTGCCACCGTCTCCCCCGCCCAGCGCGCCTGGGCGTCGATGCCTGCCGCGATCTCCGCCACGACAGGCCGCAGCTGATCGATGTTGACGTTGTAGACGATGACCCGCGGACGGGCCGCCAGGATGCCGACCGCGACCAGGAGCGCGAACAGGAGCACGAGCATCGAGGCGGCCCACACGGACGTGCCCACCGCCGGCTGCAGGAGCGCGAGCGGACCGGCCATCACCAGCCCCGCGACGGCCACGGACAACAGCAGGTTGTCCCAGGGGCCGGCCAGCGAGACGGGCCGTCGGCGCAGGTGCAGCCAGCCCAGGAGGACGAGATACAGCCCGAGCGGCACCAACGCCGCCCACAAGGGCACACCGCCCAGCGCCAACGTCATGGCTTCCTCATCAGTGGCGACAGGCCATCCAGACCAGCGCCGCCAGCCACCCCGCCTCCGCGAGCAGGGCGATCGCGAAGTTGGTCCGGGCGGATCGCCCCGCGGCCGCGTTCATACGGCATCCGGCACGACGAACGACAGGTCGCGCGAGAAGGCCTCTTCGAACCCGTAGACCTCGTGGAAATCCTCGCGCTTGTCGGCGCGGGTCTTGCGCATCTGGCCGATCTCGATCATGTTGAAGACGATTTCCCCGATGTCGCCGGTGCGGCGGATGCCCCAGGTGGCCAGCACGATCGGCGCCAGGTAGCCGTATTGCTGCAGCCCGTAGAGGCGGGCCGCTTCGCAGAGCTGCTGCCCCGACACGTGCCGCTCCGACTGCCGCTTGCGGCCGCGGCGCGGTCGCGACGCGGCCGCCTCGGCCTCGCCACCGGGCAGCGGTTCAAGCTCCTCGAGGGCGGGCTCGTCCCCCATGCCCAGCGTCTCCTGTGCGAAGGAGAGGGACTCCAGGACGAACAAGTAGGCGTCGAGCGTATACCGCTTGTCGCGCTGCAGGAGTTGGGACAGCGGATGGGCGGGGTCGATGGGCGGCATCGCGGCCTCGAAAGCTCGGCGGGTCGGCGAGCGTCGAGTATAGCCGCCAGTGCCCGGTCGAGCAGACGTCGACACCCGCCGCGGACGGACGTGGGAAAACCCGGTCGCGCCCCCGTCAGCGCAGGGGTGCCGCAGGCTGGGCGGCGGCCTGCCCGCCCGGCGCCGCCTGCGCCTGCAGGTCCTCGAGCACATACTTGTAGCCGAACGGCGTCATCGGCTTGGCAAAATCGCGGATCATGTCCAACCCCTTGTCGATCAGATTCGTGCGCGGGTCGAACTGATAGACGTCGCGATCCTGGCCACCGGGCTTGTAGATCTGGATCGCGAACGGCATCAGGTCTCGGGCCTGGAGGATGAGCTCGACCTTGGAGAAGTTGGCCGCGTCGGCCTGGAAACGCGGCAGGGCTTCGAGCCAGATCTGGTCCTTGGCGTCGGGCGGCGTCACGAGCCGCATCCAGTAGCGCCGCTTCAGGGTCTCGGCCTTGGCACCGAACACGAAGGGCAGCGGGCCGTCGCTGATCGCCTTGCCTCGCATCTCGGCCGGGAGCTTCGTCTCCCGCAGCTGCCGATCGGTGTGCCTGAATTCATAGATGCTCTCACCGTTGCACACCCAGTGCTCGCCGCTGTCGGCGCCGCGCACCTCGTAGCGCCGGGCCTCGGTGTTCCATTGCTTCGTTTCCTTGACGCGAAACAGTCCCTTGTCGGGCGCGGCGTATTTGAGTTCCCCGCTGCTCTCGGCGAAGGCCAGCCGGTCGCCGTCGGCGCCAGCCGGACTCCAGGCGTTGTATTCCCATTTGTGGAACGTGCACGACCAGGTCCTGACCGCGGCGTTGCGGGCCTCCCAGGCGGCGAGCAGACGGTCGAGGGCCGCCTGCTGCTCCACCGAGAGGACCGGCGGCTGCCGTGCCGGGGCCTGCTGCGGCGGCTGGGCCGGCGCCGCAGCGCGGGGCTCGGCCACAGCCGGGGCGGGCCGCTGGGCGGCGGGGGCGGGGGCGGGAAGCGTTGGAGGCTGCTGCCCGCGCACGGGCGGCACGGCGGCAGCCGCCCCGAGCAGGCACGCGGCCGCGACGACGAGACGGCTCGGCCTGCTGGGGCGGGTCATGGCACGGGGCTCCGCGGGAGGTGTTTCAAGGGCGGGACGATAGCACGGCCGCGGCGGCCGGACGAGGTCGTTTCGCGTCGGAAAAACGGGCTTTCGAGCCGCCCCGCCCGGAGGGGAATGCGTAGACTTCCGGCGTTTCACGTTTCATCAGAGCCCCTCGACCCCCCGGAAGCCAAGCCATGAGGGTGGCCGCATTTTCGATCAAGCCCTACGACCGTGAATCGCTGGCGGCGGCCTCGGTCGGCCTGCCGCTCGAATGGGTCTGGCTCGAGCCCCGCCTCGACCGCGACACGGCCCGTTTGGCGGAGGACGCCGAGGCCGTGAATTGCTTCGTCAACGACAGCCTCGACGCGGCCACGCTCGAGCGACTCGCCCGACTGGGTGTGAAGCTGATCACGCTCCGCTGCGCCGGTTTCAATCAGGTCGATCTCGACGCGGCCGCCCGCCTCGGCCTGGCCGTCACGCGGGTGCCGGAGTATTCGCCCCACGCCGTCGCCGAGCACACGGTCGGGCTGATGCTGATGCTCGATCGCCGCCTGCACAAGGCCTACAACCGCGTGCGCGAGGGGAATTTCTCGCTCGATGGCCTGCTCGGCTTCGACCTCCACGGCCGCACGGTCGGCATCGTGGGCACGGGCCGGATCGGCCGCCGCGTGGCGGAGATTCTCCTCGGTTTCGGCTGCCACGTGCTGGCCCACGACCCTGGCGTGGACAAGGCCCTCGAGGCCCGCGGCGTCCGCTTCGTGCCGCTCGACGACCTGTTCGCGACCGCCGACATCGTCACGCTCCATTGCCCGCTCACGGCCGCCACCCGGCATCTCGTCGGCGCCCGCGCCCTGTCGCTGATGAAGCCGGGCGTGATGCTCGTCAACACGAGTCGTGGCGGCCTCGTCGATACCCGGGCCGTGATCGCCGCCCTGAAGCGGGGCCACGTCGGGCACCTGGGCCTCGACGTCTACGAGGAGGAGGCCGATCTGTTCTTCACCGATCACAGCGGCTCGGTGATCCAGGACGACACCTTCTCGCGGCTGCTTACCTTCCCCAACGTGGTCGTGACGGCCCACCAGGCGTTCTTCACGAAGGACGCGCTCGACGCCATCGCCGCGCAGACCGTGCGCAACCTGATGCTCTTCCAGCGCGGCGCGCCGTTGGAGGCCGAGGTCCGGGCCTGACGCGGCACGCGGCAGCGCTGCCGGGGCGGATCGCTGCGTCAGCGGGCGGCCGCGGCGCGGAGTTCGGCCAGTTCGCGGGCGAAGCCCCCGGAGAGAATCGGGAACCGGCACCAGGTCTTGGGATCGAGGTTCTCGTCGTCGAGCTGGAACGACGGCGCGTAGCGTTCGCGCTTCCATTGGTTGCGGGCCCAGAGCGTGAAGAAGCGCTCCGTCCAGATCGCCAACTGCCCCGGCCCGTGGCCGGGAAATTCCCCGCACAACCGCTGCCAGGCCTCGAGCGGCGTCTGCTTGTCACGGATCGCGGAGCGCTCGATGGCGTCGAGGACGTCGTAGGGCATGAGATCGGCCTCGTCCGTCTGGCCCGCGGCCCGGGGCCGCAGTTCCGCCGTGGGGGCCTGCGCGTTGACGGCGGCCAGTGCGGGAATCGGTCCCAGCCCCTCGGGCCCCTGCCCTTCCAGCCACACCAGCCAGCGCCGCAGGTAGGCCTTGTCGATGCCGGCGATCGGCGCGATGCCGCCCGACGTGTCGCCGTCCATCGTGGCGTAGCCGACGGCCGCCTCGGAACGATTACTGGTGGAGACGAGCAGGCTGCCCGTGATGTTGGCCAGCATCCAGATGCCGGGGGAACGGCTCCGGGCCTGGATGTTCTGCAGTGCCACGTCGTCATGCTGCCAGTCCAGCGGCCGGCCCACGGCATCCGCCACGAGCGCCTCGTAGCCGCGCACGATCCGCTCCACGTCGAATTCGTGAAACGTGGCCCCCAGTGCGGCCGCCAGCCCGGCGGCGGCCGACCGCGTCACCGGTCCGGAATTGGCAGTCGACTGGTACACGCAGGTCAGGGCCGCCCGCACGATGTCGGCCGCGCTGGCCCGCCCGGCGGGCATCTCCAGCCCCAGCCGCCGGGCGGCCACGGCGGGCGTCAGTTCGGCGGCGGCCAACCGCACGGCGATCGCCACCAGGCAGGCCACGGCCGACGAATCGGCACCGCCGCTGGCCGAGACCACGAACCCGCGAGACCGACTTTTGCGCATGTAGTCGTGCAGGCCCAGTGCCACCGCGCGGGTGAATTCCTCCTCCTTGACATGGTCGCCCCGCTCCCAGGCGTCGCGTCCGTCGGCTGCCTGCAGAGGCCCGGCGGGGCCGACCTGAGGCGGGGTGAAGCCGACCGCGACCCGGTCTGCGGCGTCGGGCTCGGCGGTCGGCCTGAGCCTCGATTGGGCGAGCCGCAAGGCGTCGAGGTCGAGCACGGCCGTCGTGCAGGCTTCGTCGGCGAAGGAGAACCGCCTGCCGGCTGCGACCAGGGTGCCGCTGCTGGCCAGCAGGACGCCGCCGTCGTAGATCGCCCGCCCCGCCTCGTTGCCGACGAGATTCGCATACACGTAGCCGCAGGCGAAGGCCCGCGAACCCTCCAGCACGAAGCGTCGCCGAATTTCGTCCTTGCCGAAGGCGAAGTGGCTGGCGGAGGGATTGAGGATCAGGTCCACGCCACGCGCGGCCAAGGCCGCTCCGGGACGGTCGGCGACCCAGGCGTCTTCGCAGATCTCGAATCCGATCCGCACTCCGCCGCAGTCGAATCGCAGGTCGCCGATCGGCACGGTCGAACCGTCCACGGCCAGGCTGCCACGCCGCCCCGCCGGCCAGGGGCGGAACCAACGCGGCTCGTAATGAATGCCTTCGCCCGCCAGGTGTTGCTTGCAGGCCAGCCCGGTCACGCGGCCATCCACGACCAGGGCCGCGGCGTCGTAGAGCCCGCTCTCGAACCGCACGGGCAGCCCCAGTGCCACCGCCATGCCGGCGGTGTGGGGGGCGATCTCGTCCAGCACCCGCCAGGCCATGCGTTGCACGCCCGGGGCCAGGAAAGCGTCCTCGCAGCCGTAGCCCGTGATGCACAACTCAGGCAGGCAGAGGACGGACACGCCGCGGAGGCGGGCGGTGTGGATCGCCGCCAGGATGCGGTCCCGGTTGCCGTCCCAGTCGAGCGGCGTCTGGTTGAGGGCGCAGCCAGCGACGCGGATCAAGTGCATGCAATCAGCCTACCACGCCACGTGCCCGCGGGGGATCGCCCCACGGGCGGTCAGGCCGGCTCTTCCAGATACGTGTAGCCGCCCAGCCCCTCCTCGTAGAACTTGAGGAACTTTCCGGCCTGGCCGTCGCAAATCCGCCCCTCGCGCACCGCCTGCTCGATCGAGTCCCGCAGCCGCTGCACGAGGTGGTTGGCATCGAACTCCACGTAATCGAGCACTTCGCGGACGGTGTCGCCCTTGATGACGGCGTCCACGACGACTTCGCCGCGCTCATCGGTGCTGACGTGCACGGCGTTCGTGTCACCGAACAGGTTGTGCAGGTCGCCGAGGATCTCCTGGTAGGCCCCGATGAGGAAGGCGCCGAGGTAATAGGGCTCGCTCTGCCAGGAGTGCAGGGGCAGGGTCCGCTTCACGTCGCGGCGGTCGATGAACTGGTCGATCTTGCCGTCGGAGTCGCAGGTCACGTCGCCGAGCACGGCGGCCCGACAGGGACGTTCGTCGAGCCTGTGGATCGGCATCACGGGAAACAACTGCTTGATGGCCCAGCTGTCGGGGATCGACTGAAAGAGGGAGAAGTTGCAGAAGTAGGTGTCGGAGAGCGACGCCTGCAGGCCCTCCAGCTCCTCGGGCACGAACTCCAGGTTCTTCGTCAGCTTGTGGATCCGCCGGCAGATCGCCCAGTAGAGATTCTCGACGGCCGACCGCTGGTCGAGCGGCAGGTATCCGCTCGCGAACAGGTTCAGCGCGGTGTCGAGGGCCTGCTGGGCGTCGTGATAGCTCTCCAGCAGGTTCCGCACGTTGATGTTCTGGTAGGTCTCGGCGAGGTCGTGCAAGGGCTGCTCGGCCTCGGGCGACGGCTCGGTCACCTCGCCCGTCCCGCCCTGCTCGGAAATGCCCAGCACGCCGAAGATCAGCACGCTGTGGTAGGCGACGATGGCCCGGCCGCTCTCCGAGATGATGGTGGGATGCGGCACGCCCGCCTCGTCACAGGCGTTCTGCACGTGATACACCACGTCGTTGGCGTATTCCTGCAGGCTGTAGTTGACGCTCGATTCGAAGTTGGTCTGCGAGCCGTCGTAGTCGACACCCAGACCACCTCCGACATCGAGGTAGCGCAGCCCGGCACCACGCTTGACGAGTTCCGTGTAGATGCGGGACGCCTCGTTGAGCGCGGCCTTGATGTGGCGGATGTTGGTGATCTGGCTGCCCTGGTGGAAATGCAGCAGTTCCAGGCAGTCCTGCATGCCGCGGGCGGCGAGCAGGTCGAGCCCCTTGACCAGCTCGCTGGCCGTGAGGCCGAACTTGCTGCGAAACCCTCCCGACGACTGCCAGCGGCCGCTGCCCCGGGCCGCGAGTTTCACACGCATGCCGATGCGCGGCCGGACCCCGAGCTTCTCGGCGTATTCGAGCACGAGCTGCAGTTCCGAAAACCGCTCCACGACGGGAATCACGTGCCGGCCGATCTTCTGGGCCAGCATCGCGGTCTCGATGAACTCCGCGTCCTTGAATCCGTTGCAGATGATCGGCGTGTCGTTGTCGGCGAGGGCGATCACGGCCAGCAGCTCGGGCTTGCTGCCCGCCTCGAGACCGAACCGATAGGGCTTTCCGAACCGCAGCACCTCCTCGACCACCTGCCGCTGCTGGTTCACCTTGACGGGGTAGACGCAGCAATATTCGCCCCGATAGCCGCTGTCCTTCATCGCCGTGGAGAAGGCGTTGTGGATCTCGCCGAGGCGGTGCTGGAGGATCTCGGCGAAGCGCAGCAGGATCGGCAGGTCGATGCCCCGCACCTGCAGGCGATCGACGAGCTGCTTGAGGTCGATGCTCTTGGTCGGATCCTTGTCGGGATGGACGAGCAGGTGGCCGCTGGGACCCACGGAGAAATATCCGTTTCCCCAGCGGGCGACCTCGTAGAGATCCGCGGCCGCGGCCGTGCTCCAATGCTCGACCTCGAGATCGACGGCTGCCATTCACGGCCCTCGCAGGCGGTGGGAGGGACCGGCCCGACGCCCGGGCGGTCCGCGTCTGAAAGAGTGTAGCGTCAGCCGGCTCCAAGGCCATGCCAATCCGGCGCGGCCCGCGCTCACACTGCGACGCGCGTCCAGCGCGTCCGCGCGAAGATCACGAGCATGGCCGCGCCGCGCGCCGAGAGATCGGCCGCCATGGCCAGCCAGGCGCCCCGCACGCCCAGGTCCCAGCCGGCGATCGTGCCCGCCCCGAGCGGCAATTCCAGTGTTGGTGCCGAGAGCACGAGGGCCAGCGGCAGGCGGATCGTCAACATCCCCAGGAAATTGACCAGCAGCGGCGGCCGCGTCGCCCCGGCGCCCCGCAGGCCTCCGGAGAGGACCATCAGCAGGGCCAGCGGGGGCTGGGCGAAGGCCACGATCCGCACCAGGCCGGCCGCGGCGGAGGCCACACCGGGCTGCCGGGCCGCTCCCCCCACGAACCAGCCGGCCAACGGCTCCGCCCAGAGGAAGAAGCAGGCACCTGCCGCCGACATCAGTCCAGCACAGGTCAGGGCGGCGAACCAGACACTCCGCCGGGCCCGGCGCTCGTCGCGGGCCCCGAGAAACTGCCCCGCCAGCGTCGCCGCCGCCACCTGGAAGGCACTGCCCGGCAGGAACGCCAGCGACTCGATCGTGATCGCCACCGCGTGGGCGGCGGCGTCGAGGTTTCCCAGCCGGTTGACGATCGCCAGAAAGGCCATGTGGCAGGCGGCATTTGCGGCCGCGTCGGTGCCGGCGGGCAGGCCGACTCGGACGATGCGGCGGGCCCAGTCGCGTTGCGGCCGCCAGTCCGCGGCCCGGGGCCGCATCCGGGCGTCCCTGCTGCGTCCCAGGATCAGCACGCAGGCCGCCCCGCAGCCGTAGCCGACCGCCGTGCCCCAGGCCAGGCCCTCCCACCCCAACCGCGGCAGCCCCAGCAAACCCGTGGCCAGCGCGTAACTGGCCCCCGCGTTGACGAGATTCACGACCGACATCACGAGCAGGCCGGCCACCATGTCGCCCGCCCCCCGCAGCGCCGCGACGCCGACGTGGATCAGCATCATCGCCGGCAGGGCCGGCACCACGATCGCCAGATAGTCGGCCGCCAGTCGGGCACTGCCTTCCGGCAGCCCCAAGCCGCGCACGATGTGCTGGCCGCAGGTGGCCGCCACGGCCAGCGACACGACGGTGAGGACGGTCGCCATGAGCAGCGACTGCGCCGTGGCCCGGCGCGCGGCGGCCCAGTCTCCGGCTCCGACATGCCGGGCCACCAGGGCCGTGGCCGCCGCCGCCGGCATCACGAACAGCACGGGCAGGAAGGCCAGGCTGTAGGCGACGAGTCCCACCGCCGCGAGCGGCTCCGCCTCCGAAAACAGGTTGCCCGCCAGCCACTTGTCCACGAAGCCCACTGACAGGGCCAGCACCTGCTCGAGGAGCACCGGCGCCACTAGTCGCAGCAGCGGCCTGACGGTGCCCCGCGCCCCGCTGATGCCCGGCACGGCGTCATCGGCAGCGGGCCGCCGGGCTGGGCGAGTGGAGGTCAGGCAAACAACTCCTTGATCACCTTGCCGGAGTTGGCGATCTTCATCGGCCGGCCGTTCTTCGCCGTGAACGTCGTTTCCAGGGACACGCCCAGCGCCTTGAGCGTGCTGGCCATCAGGTCCTGGGAGGTGTAGGGCTCGGAGACGACCTCCTTGCCGTCCGAGTTCGTCTCACCCACGGCCACGCCCCGCTTGAAGCCTCCGCCGCCCACGACGACGCTCCAGCTGCGGGCCCAATGATCGCGACCGCCGCCGCCGTTGATGTTCGGCGTGCGGCTGAATTCACCCATCCACATCACCACCGTGTCGTCGAGCATGCCCCGGTCGGCGAGGTCGCTCACCAGGGCACTCATCGCCTTGTCGAGTTCCGGCAGCTTCTGGTTCTGCAGCGTGTTGAAGATGTTGGCGTGATTGTCCCAGCCCCCCAGATCGACCTCCACGAAGGGTACGCCCATCTCCACGAGCCGCCGGGCCATCAGGCAGCCCTTGCCGAACCCCGTGGTGCCATACTTGTCCTGCACCTCCTTGGGCTCCTGCGCCACCTTGAAGGCGGCCATTTGCTGGCTCGTCATCAGCTTGACCGTCTTGTCGAGCACCTTCATGTGATCGTCGGCGGAGCTGCCCCGCTTCTCGCCGATGAACTTCTTCTCGATCGTCTCCAGCATCGCCATGCGCTGCTGCAGGCGGGCCGGGTCGATGCCCATGTCGAGGTTCCGCACGTTGCCGTTGGAGTCGACCACGAACGGCGCCCAGGTCATGCCCAGGAAGCCCGGCCCCACGCTACCGCCGCCGACCGATACGAAGGGCGGAATCTCCAGGTCGGGCACCTGGTCCACCAGTTCGTGGGCGATCACAGACCCATACCCCGGATGCTCGACGTTCGGATTGGGCACGTAGCCGGTGTGCATGTAATAGCGGCCGCGCATGTGGTCGGCCTCGCGCGTGCTCATCGAACGCACGATCGCCATGTGGTGCATCTGCTTGGCCATCAGCGGCATGTGCTCGCTGATGGCGACCCCGTCGGCGCTGGTCGCGATCTGCTTGAAGGGGCCGCCGGTCGCCGCACCGGGCTTGAGGTCCCAGATGTCCATCGTGCTCGGCCCGCCGCCCATCCAGAGGAGGATGGCGGCCTTGTGCCGCTTGCGCATGTCGGTGGCGTTGGCGAGGATCGAACTGGTGAAGGCCGTGGCGGGCGCGGCCAGGGCGGCCGCCCCGGCCATGTGGCTGAGAAAGTGACGGCGGCTCATGCCGAACGGGACGTCGATCAGGCGGGACATGGCGGGCCTCCCGGGGAGGAACAAGGGCTTGGGTTTCCCCTCAGCATTCGTGCCTTCGAGTATCCGTTATTCCCGACACCGTCGCCAGCCGACCAACAAGCCGGGACGTCGGAGCCGCTTCAGTGCTGGATGATGAACTCGTTCGAATTGAGCACGGCCCACCACACGTCCTGGAGGGCCCCCACCACGTCGCCGCCCCGGGCCACCAGCAGCTTCTCGGCCGTGGTTCGCTCCGTGGTGGACGGCGGGCGGGCCAGGGCCGCCTTGTAGAGGGCCTCGATCTTGCGCTTGTTGGGCCAGGAACTGGTGGCCACGGCGTCGAGGAAACCGCCCTTCCCGGTGCTGGTGGCCTGCTTGATCAGTTCCCCGTTGAACATCATCAGCACCTGCGGGATCGTGCCGTTGAAGGTCGTGGCGTCATCCCCCTCATCCGTGCCGAAGGCGATCACGAACTGGGACATCCACTTGTCCTTGGTCTTCGCCGCTTCCTCGCCGCTCCTGGTCTTGTCGGCCTGGGTGGCCGTGAGCAGGGATTCGTAGAGCTGCTCGGCCTGCATCTGCCGCAGGTAGAAGTGGGAGAACTTCGGCTTCTCGCCGAGCGCGGGATCGTCCCGTGAATTGCCCGCCTTGGAGACGCTGGACAGCGAATAGGCCCGGGAGAGCACGATCCAACGAGCCAGCTCCTTGAGGTCGAAACTCTGTTCGCGGAACTGCTCCGCCAGTCCATCGAGGAGTTCGGGATGCGAGGGCGGATTGTGTTCGCCCATGTCGTCGACCGGCTTCGTGAACCCGTAGCCCAGGAACTGTGCCCACATGCGGTTGACGATCGCCTTGGGGAAGAAGGGGCTGGTCTTGATCAGCCGTGCCAATTCCCGCCGCCGATGCGCCCCGTAGGGGGTGCCGTCCTCGAGCTTGGCGGGAAGGTAGCCGCTCTTGGAGATCTCCGTGCCGTCGACGAACACCGGGTAGGCCACCTTCATGAGGCCGTTGCGGAGTTCGTAATACAGCTCCGCCTCCTCCGGATTGCCACCCTCGCCGGCGAAGTCCTCGTCGACGAGTTCCACCCACTGCACGTCGTCGGTGCCGGCCCGCTTCCGCAAGGCTCGCGTCTGCCGGAAAAAGGCGTTCATCTCCCAGAACTGGTTCTGTTTTCCCTTGTTGAAGGGATGGTTGTGGCACTGCGTGCACTGCACCTGGAGGCCGAGGAAGATCTGGGCCGTCTTCGCCGTGGCCTGCACGCCATTCTCGACGCCCATTTCCTCCATCTTCCCGCTGAGAAAATTGGTGGCGCCGTTGAAGCCATCCACGTCCTTCTTGTTGGCATTGGCGCCGCTGGCCGTCACCAACTCCTCCATGAACTGGTCGTAGGGAATGTTCTTGGACAGGGCCCGCCTCAGATATTGCCGCATGCCCGGCCGGTTGACCCTCTCGTTCTGCACGTTGCGGCCGATGAGCACGGTGGCCCAGACGTCCGTCCAGTGCCGGGCGTATTCGTCGACGTAGTCGTCGCCGAGGAGCCGGGAGACGAGCTCCATGCGTTTGGCCGGCGAGGAATCGGCGACGTACCGGTCCAGTTCGTCGACCGTCGGCACGCGACCGATGAGATCGAGGTGCACGCGGCGGCACCACTCGCCGTCGCTGGCGGCGGCCGATGGCGTGATTCCCGCGTCGGTCCAGCCGGCCGCGACCTGGGCGTTGATGAACTTGACCTGCGGGATGCCGAAATGCTCGTCCTCGGCGGCCCGCATCGCGGACGGGGCGAACGCGACGACCAGAAACAGCCCGCGGGCGAGTGCCCACGGCCAAGCGCAGCGATCCTGCATGATGACCTCGCCCGGCTGCCTGCGAAACGCGGACCGCGGGACGCCATGGCAGCCCGCGACACGAGATTCTATTCGCCGTCCGGCCGGGGGCCTATTCCCTGGCCCCGTTCAGGTCCGGGCCGGCCGGGCGGACTCGACGCGGGGAGGCCGCGAAACGCCGCCGCCGACGTCCGCGCCCACGAACTCCAGGATCGCCCGGGGGCCGGCGTCTCCCAGCCGGGGTGTCGCCAACTTGAGGATCCGGGTGTACCCACCCGGACGGTCCACGAACCGCGGGGCGACGTGTTCGAACGCGATGCGGGCGGCCTTCTTGTCACCCAGCAACTGCACGACGCGGCGCCGTGCCGCCACCGCCGGAGCCATGGCCTTGGCCCACGACCGCCATTGCTCGCTCTCCCGCCAGCGCTTCCAGTCGGCAGAGTCGCGGGCGGCAGACGTGCCGAACTGACGGGCCCGCTCGGCTGCCGCCAGGCCCCGCTTGGCGATCGTCACGCAACGCTCCACCAGGGGCCGGACCTCCTTGGCCTTGGCGAGCGTGGTCACGATCCGGCCGGACACCTTGGGCGCCCCGACCTCGTCGGCGTCCGTCTTGCGCTCGGTGAGCATCAAGGCTGCGGCCAGATTCCTCAGCAGCGCCCGCTGGTGGGACGGACTGCGGCCCAACACACGGCCCTTACGACGATGACGCATGACGTGCTTCTCCGAATGCTCTCTGCTCGGCGGCGGGCCGCGGCAACGCTCAGGCGTTGGCGCCGGCGGCCACCTCCATGCCCAGGTGCAGCCCCAATTCCTTCAGCTTTCCCTCGATCTCTTCCAGCGTGGTGTCGCCGAAGTTCCGCACCTCGAGCAGCTCCTCGCGGGACCGCGCCACGAGGTCGCGCAGCGACTCGATGCCGGCCTCGTGCAGGCAATTGCTGGCCCGCAGGGAGAGACGGAGGTCAGAAACGAGCATGCCCAGCCGGCTCTCCAGCGGCGCCTCGACGGCGAACAGGCTGGCGGCGGCGGCCAGGGGAACGACCGGGCCCGGCTTGGTGTACCCCACGAAGGGGTTGAGATGCTTGCGCAGGATCTTGGCGGCCTCCACGAGCGCCATCTCGGGCGTCACGGTGCCGTTCGTCCAGATCTCCATCGTCAGTTTGTCGTAGTTGGTCTTTTGACCCACGCGGGTCTCCTCGACCTCGTACTTGACCCGGGTCACGGGGCTGAACACGGCGTCCACGGGGATGATGCCGATTTCCTGCGACGCCTGACTGTGCTCGCTGGAGGGCACGTAGCCACGGCCGTTCTCCACCACCATCTCCAGCTCGAAGGGCACGTCGTCGGTGAGGGTGGCGATGACCAGATCCTTGTTCACGACCTCGACGGCCTCGTCGGTCTGGATGTCGGCCCCGGTGATCGGCCCGCGGGTGCTCTTCTCGATGCGCACGACGCGCGTCGAATCGCTGTGGTTCTTGACGATCAGGCTCTTCACGGCGAGCACGATGTCGGTGACGTCCTCGAGCACACCCTTGATGGTGGTGAATTCGTGGAGCGCACCCGACAACTTGATCTGGGTGACCGCGCTGCCCTCCAGGCTCGACAGCAGCACCCGGCGCAGGCTATTGCCCACGGTCGTGCCGAATCCACGCTCGAACGGCTCCGCCGTGAACCTGCCGTACGTCGACGTCAGCGTCTTGGGGTCGGCCGTGACCGCACCGGGCAACTCCAGACCACGCCAGCGGATATGCATGCGAGACTCCTTGAAACGTCACTTGGAACACAATTCGATGATCAGATTCGCCTGCACCGGAATCGAGACGTCCTCGGCCACGGGCAGCCGATCGACGCGGCCCTCCGGAATCGCTCCCTCGCCGCGGGAGAGGAAATCGGGCACCTCGCGGCGGAAATCCGCCAGCGCGGCGTGCACCAATTGCAGGCTCTTGGATCGGTTCTTGACCCGCACCAGATCCCCCGCCTTGACGAGGTAGCTGGGCACGTCGACGCGGCGGCCATTGATCGTGATGTGCCCGTGGAGCACGACCTGCCGGGCGGCGGCCCGCGACGCAGCGAATCCGAGGCGATGCACCACGTTGTCCAAACGCCGCTCCAGGAGCGACATCAGCGTCTCGCCGGTGTTGCCCTTGCCCCGCTCGGCCCGGGCGAAATAGGTGCGGAACTGCCGCTCCAGCACACCGTAATAGTGTTTCACCTTCTGCTTCTCGCGCAGGTGCAGCCCGTAGTCGGTGGGCTTGCTCCGGCGCTTCTGCACCATGCCGGGGGGCGTGGCCCGCCGCTCCAGGGCGCACTTGGGGGTGTCGCAACGGCTGCCCTTGAGGAACAGCTTGAGTCCGTCACGGCGGCAGAGGCGGCAAACAGGTCCTGTGATGCGTCCCATGGTCGGCGATCGTTCGTGCGGGTGAAGGGGAGGAGGTGAGTGGCGTGGTGAATGGACGTCTGCCGGGTGTCTCAGACCCGACGCTTCTTGGGCGGCCGGCAGCCGTTGTGGGGCAGCGGCGTGATGTCCTCGATGCTCTTGACGTTCATGCCGGCCGCCTGCAGGGCCGTGATCGCGCTCTCGCGGCCGGACCCGGGTCCCTTGACGCGGACCTCCAGATCCTTGACGCCGAACTTGGCGGCCTTCTCCGCCGCCTGCTGTGCGGCGCACTGCCCGGCATGGGGCGTGGCCTTGCGACTTCCCTTGAAGCCGCACGTGCCGCCGCTGGCCCAGCACAACGTGTCGCCGCGGACGTCGGTGATCGTGACCGTGGTGTTGTTGAAGCTGGCGACGATGTAGGCGATGCCCGCCGTCACGCTCTTCTTTTTCGTCTTGGCAACCTTCGACATGCTCTCGTCCTGTGGGGTCGTTCGTGTTTCGGGGAGGCGCGGGGCGACGCCCGCCGCCGACTACTTGAGATCCTTCACGCCCTTCTTGCCGGCGACCGTCTTCTTCGGGCCCTTGCGGGTGCGGGCGTTGGTTCGCGTCCGCTGGCCACGCACGGGCAGGCCGCGCCGATGACGCAGGCCGCGGTAGCTGCCGATGTCCTTGAGGCGGGAGATGTTTTGGGCCACCTGACGCCGCAGCTGCCCCTCCACCGTGTAATCCTTGTCGAGCAGGGCGGCCAGCCTGGCGAGTTCGTCCTCGTGAAGGTCGCGGGCCCGGCCCAGCGGATCGACGCCGGCTTTGTGGCACAACTCACGGGCCACGCGGGCCCCGACGCCGTACAGGTATTGAAGCGAGAAGATCGTCTTCTTCTCGGAGGGGATGTCGACGCCCATCAGACGCGGCATGGCTGAATTCCCGAAGCGTGAATCTGCGGATCGAGGACCTTTGAAATCTGGATCGAGGGGGCCTGCGGGCGCGACGACGCGGAGGGCCGAATCGCCACCGCCTCTGCTGCCACCCACCGACTGGCCGTCCGACCGGCGACGAGCCGCGACCGGCCACGATCGTCACCCACCATCATCCGTCACCCCTGCCGCTGCTTGTGCCGAGGGTCTGCACAGACCACGAACACCACGCCGCGACGGCGCACGATCTTGCACTTTTCGCACATGCGACGAACGCTGGCACGGACCTTCATGAGCGAACTCGTGGCTATGACCGACCACGCCTGGGACGGAACTTGGCTGACCTCGACCGAGCCTCAGACTATAGATCGCGGCCTGGGCCGTTCACAAGGGGGTGCCGCAATTCGCGGCCGGCAGGGATATTTCCGGATCCGCGTCAGGCCGCCGAACCCGACGCCCCGACTTCCTCCCCCGCCCCCGGCTGGGCCGTGAGGACGACCGGCCCGCCGTCGGTGATGGCCACGGTGTGCTCGAAGTGGGCACTGGCCAGCCCGTCGATCGTCGACTGGGTCCAGTAATCGGGCAGGGCACGCACCTTTTTGGAGCCCATGTTCACCATCGGTTCCACGGCGATCACGAGGCCTGGTTCGAGATCGAAGTCGTGGTTCTTGCGAAACGCCGGGGTGCAAAAATTGGGGACCTGCGGATCCTCGTGCATGCTGCGGCCGATTCCATGGCCGACGAAATTCTCCACCACGGCGAAGCCGTGGTCCCGGACGAACTTGGCCATTTCGGTGGCCACGTCGCTCCAGCGGTTCCGCGTGGCCATCAGCTGGATCGCCAGGGCCAGCACGCCCGACGTGCAGTCGAGCAGCCGCTGCACATCCGGCGCGACCTCGCCGACGGGATGCGTGACGGCCGAATCGCCACACCAGCCACCCACGCTGCAGCCGGTGTCGATGCTGACGACGTCCCCGGCCCGCAACACCCGTGGCCCCGGGATGCCGTGCACCACTTCGTCGTTCACCGAGATGCAGCAGACCGCGGGAAACGGCACCTTGCCGGGAACACCCTTGAACAGGGCGACCGCACCGTGCTTCGCGAAGAAGCCCTCGACGGCCGCATCGATCTCGCCCGTGGTGACACCGGGCCTGACCATCGAGGCGGCAAGTTGGTGCGCGCCCCAGACCACGAGGCCCGCCCGGCGCATGAGGGCGATTTCACGGGGGGATCGAAGATTGACCACGGCAGACCAGCCTCATCCGCATGCGGATCGGAACACCACCGCCACCAGAGTCCTCAAGTATATCGCGGGGCGAAGCCGCTGCACGGCCGGCTCCCGCGCGCTCCCGTCAGCGCCCGCGCGGGCCCCGGTCGAATCGACGCACCGCCGCCCTGACACGCTCGAAAATCTCGTCCGCGCTGCCCAGGCCGTCGATCGACGCGAGTTTGCCCTGCCGGCCGTAGTAATCGAGCAACGGTGCCGTCTGCACCTCGAAGCTGGTGATGCGCTTGGAGAAGATCTCAGGGTCGTCGTCCTCGCGCCGTCGGGCCAGCATGCGCCGCACGAGTTCGTCCCGTGGCACGGCCAGTTCGATCACGCCGTCCACGCTCATGGCGCGCCGCTCCAGCAGGTCGTCGAGGGTCTCGGCCTGGTGGAGGGTGCGCGGGAAGCCGTCCAGCAGGCATCCGCCGCGGCAGTCGGGGGCCTGCAGTCGTCGGCTCACCATGCCCACGATGATCGGATCGGGGACCAACTGCCCCTGCTCCATGTAGCGGGCCGCCTCGCGGCCCGCGGCGGTCGCGGAACGGACCTCGGTCCGCAGCATTTCCCCCGTGGAGAGGTGCGGAACCCGCAGCAATTCTACGAGCCGCTGGCACTGCGTTCCCTTGCCGGCGCCCGGGGGCCCGATGAGGATGATCCGCATGGCTCGTCCGCGTGGCGAGGAGGGTGAGGAAGACCGCCTGCACGGACGCTGGCGGCGGGGCTGGACGGCCCTGCAGGGCTCAGCTTTTCTCCAGCAGACCGCTGTAGTTCCGCATCACGAGATGGCTGTCGATCTTCTGCACGAGATCGAAGGCCACGCTGACCGCGATCAATAATCCCGTGCCTCCGTAGAAGCTGGCGATCTGGGCGGGAATCCCCAGGGCACCGCCCACCACCGTGGGGATCACCGCGACGAGCGCCAGGAAGCCGGCACCCACGTAGGTGATCCGCTCCATCACCTTTTCCAGATAGTCCGCGGTGCGCTTGCCGGGCCGATACCCCGGAATGAAGGCACCGAAGTTCTTGAGGTTGTCGGCCATCTCCTTGGGATTGAAGGTGATGGCGGTCCAGAAGTAACAGAAAAAGTAGATCAGCGCCACGTAGCAGATGTTGTAGAGATACGACTGGCCGCGCTGGAAGGAATCGTGCAGGGACGCCAACACGGCGTTGCCGGGGAACACGCTGCCCAAATACTGGAACAGCAACTGCGGGAACAGGAGCAGCGAACTGGCGAAAATGATCGGCATCACGCCGGCCTGGTTGACCCGCAGCGGGAGGTATTGCCGAGTGCCGCCGAAGACGCGGCGGCCGCGGACCGCCTTCTGGCTCTGCGTCGGGATGCGGCGCTGCCCCTGCGTCATGAACACGACTCCGGCCACGACGCCCACGAACAGCGTGACCAGCACGAGCAGGGTCTCGACGCCCATCTTGCCGCCACCGCCGCCCAGTTCCCAGGTCATGTCGCTGCCCAACTCGACCAAGGCACTGGGCATGCCGGCGAGGATGCCGGCCATGATCAGCAGGCTGATGCCGTTCCCGATCCCGAATTCATCGATCTGTTCGCCCAACCACATCAGGAAGATCGTGCCCGCGGTCATCGTCATGACGGCGACGAACTGCCAACTGAACGGCAACCCTCCCTGGGCATCGAGCAGGCTTTCCTGGATCAGGGACTGTTCCTGGTCGCCGACCCTGGCCCGCTGCGAGGCCAGGAAGGCGACGTAGGCCCAACTCTGCACGATGCAGATCACCACCGTGGCATAGCGGGTGTATTCGTTGATCTTCTTGCGGCCTGCCTCGCCCTCCTTCTGCAACCGTTCCAGCGGCGGCCAGACCGTCCCCAGGAGCTGGAAGATGATCGACGCCGAGATGTAGGGCATGATCCCCAGGCCGAAGATCGTGGCCTGCGACAACTGGCTCGCGGAGAACACGGCCACCGTCTTGAGCAGATCACCGATGCCGCCCGTCTGCTCGGCGAAGGCCGTCATCACCTTGGCGTCGACGATCGGCAGCGGCACCTGCCAGCCCACGCGATAGATGGCCAGCAGGCCCAGCGTGAGCAGGATCTTCTGCCGCAGTTCCGGGATGGTGAAGATGACGCGGATTTTCTCGAACACGGCCTGAACTCCTCGGGCGCGGCTGGGTACGTGGACCCGTACCCTACCCCGCGGCAGGCTTTTTCCGCGATGCCTTTTTCACCTTGCGCACCACCGGGGCGGGTCCGGGCAGTTCGGTCACGGCACCGCCCGCGGCGAGGATCTTGGCCCGCGCCTGGGCGCTGAAGTGATGGGCCGACACCTTGAGGGCCTTGGACAGCTCCCCGTTGCCGAGGATCTTGAGCTCGTGCCAGATGCCCTTGGCCACGCCGGCCGACCGCAGGCTGGCAGGAGTCACCTCGCTGCCGGCCGCGAATGCCTCCTCGAGGGCCTCCACGTTCACGCTTTTGACGATCCGCCCGTGGCTGTTGTGGAAACCGCGCTTCGGGATGCGGCGGATGAGGGGCATGCAGCCGCCCTCGAAGATGGCGGGCGCCGACCAGCCGGCCAGCTGCCCCTGCCCCTTGTTGCCCCGTCCGGCCGTGCGGCCCCGGCCGGATCCGGGACCACGGCCGACGCGCAGCCGCTTCTCGTTGCCGTGGATTCCCTTGTTGACGTCGTTCAGTTTCATGGTCGTGTGATGTTCGGATTCGTGGGGTCGCGGATGCGTTCGGCACCGGCACCGAAGGCGTTTGAAGTTTTCGTTCAGCCCAGCGTCACGCCGCGCAGCCTCTCCACTTCGGCCTTGGTGCGGAGTTGCGTGAGGGCGTGCAGGGCCGCCTTCACGAGGTTGACGGGGTTCGTGGAGCCGTGGGCCTTGGTGAGAACGTCGTGGATGCCGGCCGATTCGCAGACTGCCCGCACGGCGGCCCCGGCGATGATGCCGGTGCCCGGGCTGGCCGGCAGGAGGATCACCTTGGCCGTCTCGTAGCGTCCCTCGACGCGGTGCGGGATCGTGCCGGCCTCGACCGGCACCTCGATGAGATTCTTCATGCCGTCCTTGATGGCCTTCTCGACGGCGGGGGGCACCTCGTTGGCCTTGGCGTAGCCACATCCCACCTTGCCGCGGCCGTTCCCGACCACGACGAGGCCGGCGAAACTGAACCGCCGGCCGCCCTTGACGACCGTGGCACAGCGCCGCACCTTCACGACCTTCTCCACGAACTCGCCGGTTCGTGATTCTTTGCCTGTCGACACGTTGATTGGTCTCCCCTGGATGTGCTGCCGGTCTCGAGTGCCGTGAGCCGTTCGTGCGTGGAACCGGCGGTCGCCCGCCCAATCAGAACTCCAACCCCGCCGCCCGGGCCGCCTCCGCCAGCGCGGCCACGCGGCCGTGGTAGCGGAACGAACCACGATCGAAGCAGACCTGTTTCACGCCCGCCGCCCGGGCCCGTTCGGCCACGGCGCGACCGATCGCCTCGGCGGCCTGCTTGTTGCCGCCGCAGGACACGGCATCGCGGATCTCCCGGTCGCGCGAACTGGCCGAGGCCAGCGTCCGCCCCGCCGCGTCGTCGATGACCTGCGCGTAGATGTGCTTGTGCGAGCGAAACACCGACAGCCGCGGCCTCTCCGCCGTGCCGCGAATGCCGCGCCGGACACGCTGCCGCCGCCGCAGCCGTTGCCTGAGAATGGAACGCGAATGATCCATGGTGATCGCCCTACTTGGTGACGGCCTTGCCGGCCTTGCGACGAACCTGTTCGTTTTCGTAGCGGATGCCCTTGCCCTTGTAGGGTTCAGGCTTCCGCAGCGAGCGGACCTCGGCGGCGAACTGGCCCACCAGCTGCTTGTCGATGCCCTTGATCGTGACGTGCGTCTGGTCGGGACAGGTCACCGTGAGCCCGGCCGGGATCGGCACCTGCAGCTCGTTGGCGAAACCGACCCGCAACTGCAGCATGTTCTTCTGGATCGCGGCCAGGTAGCCCACGCCCACGATCTCGAGCTTCTTCTCGAAACCCTTGGACACGCCCTCCACCATGTTGGCGGCGAGCGCCCGAGTCAGGCCGTGCACCGAGCGGTCGAGCCGACCGTCACTCTTGCGCGAAACCCTGATCGCGGACGCATCGACGTCGATCGTCACCGCGGGGTGCAGCTGGTGCTGCAGTTTGCCCAGCGGTCCCTCCACGGTGAGCATGCCGGCCGATACGGCCGCCTTCACGCCCTTGGGGATCGAAACCGGTGCCTTGCCGATACGCGACATCGCCTACCTGACCTTTCCGACTACCACAATTCACAGAGAACTTCGCCGCCCAACTTCTTCTGCCTGGCCTCGCGGTCGCTGACCACGCCACTCGACGTGGAGAGGATCGAGATGCCCAGGCCGCCGAGCACCGGCCGCAGCCGTGCCGAGCGGCTGTACACCCGCCGACCCGGCGAACTCACCCGCCGGATGTGCCGGATCAATCGCTCGCCATTGGGCCCATATTTCAACTCGAGTTGCAGGTGCGGCACCGGCGCAGCCTCGACCTCGCGCCAGTCCCAGATGAAGCCCTCTCGCTTCAGCACCTCGGCCAGGCCGCGCTTCACCTTTGAGCTCGGCACCTCCACGGTCGCGCGTTCGATGCGCACCGCATTGCGGATGCGGGTGAGCATGTCGGCGATGGGGTCGGTCATCATGTCAGCTGAACCCTTTTCTGAAGTCTCGCTCGTTCGTGGTCTCGACGGATACGCGGATCAGCGCCTCGCGGGCGGCTACCAACTGGCCTTCTTGACGCCGGGGATGCAGCCCTGATCGGCCAGCTTCCGGAAGCAGATTCGGCACGTGCCGAACTTGCGGTACACGGCCCGCGGCCGGCCGCACAACATGCAGCGGCGCACCACGCGGGAGGAGTATTTCGGCTTCCGTTTTGCGGCTGCGATCTTGGATTTGCTTGCCATGTTCTTCGTTCGGTCCGTCCGGTTGTTTGGCCCCGGGATTCACGTCCGGTGACGCCGCTACGCCGCGGCGTCGCCCTCGCCGTCCTTCTTCAACGGCATGCCCATCGCCAGCAGGAACGTCTTGGCCTCGTCGTCGCTGCGGGCCGACGTCACGAAGGTGATGTTCATGCCCTGCGGGCGGGTGTACTTGTCGGGATTGATTTCGGGAAACACCATCTGCTCCGAGAGTCCGAGACTGTAATTCCCATGGCCGTCGAACGCGGTGCTGGACAGCCCGCGGAAGTCGCGCACCCGCGGCAACGCCAGGGAGACGAGCCGGTCGAGGAACTCGTACATGCGCCGGCCACGCAACGTGACCTTGCAGCCGATGGGCAGGTTCTCACGAAGCTTGAATCCGGAGACGGCCGCCTTCGAGAGGGTCGCCACGGGCTTCTGGCCTGTCACCTGGGCGAGGGCGCCGATCGCCTCCTCCAGGTACTTCTTCTCGGTCACCGCCACGCCCACGCCCATGCTGACCACGATCTTCTCGAGCCGCGGGATCGCGTGCGGATTGCTGCGGCCCAGGGCCGCGGACAATTGCGGCCGCACCGCCTTCAGGTAGTGGTCCAGCATCCGCGGAGTGCCCGCTGGGGCGGGCGTCGCGGTCGCTTTGCTCTTCTTTGCCATCGAATCGATCCTCGAAAGTCCGTGGTACCGAATCTCGCCCTTCGCAGCCCTGCCGCTGCCGTCGCGATCAACCGCCCGTCTTCGCCCTCGCTGCCCGAGGCCGGCGCAGGACGCCGAGGTCGGCGTCGCACTTCCTGCAATACCTCACCTTGCCGCCGTCAGCGCCCGTCCGGGCGCCCAGCCGTGCCGCCTTGCCGCAGGCCGTGCAGACGACGAGCACGTTCGACGCGTCGATTGGCAGTTCCTTGGAGAGCCGGCCGCCCTGCGGGTTCTTCTGGCTGCGCCGCACGTGCCGGTAGACGCGATTCACGCCTTCCACCACCAGCCGCACGGCGCCTTCCGGATCCTTGGCCGCCACCACGGAGAGGACCTTGGCCCGCGTGCCCCGCGCGTTGCCGCTGCGCACCTCGACGAGATCACCCGATCGAATCAGCATCACACCACCTCGCTCGCCAGACTGACGATCTTCATGAAGTTGCGGTCGCGCAGTTCGCGGGCCACGGCGCCGAAGATGCGGGTGCCCTTGGGGTTGCGATCGTTGTCGATGATCACGCAGGCATTGGCATCGAAGCGGACGTAGCTGCCGTCCTCGCGACGCGACGGCTTCCTGCAGCGGACGATGACCGCCTTGACGACGGCCTTCTTCTTGACGTCGCTGCCGGGGATCACCGACTTCACGCTGCAGACGATGATGTCGCC
>Ga0129333_10001034_pt1 | contig 24689 bp, 32 predicted proteins | sample CPB6_08_DNA_FD_94474 | JGI IMG/M metagenome (GOLD analysis project Ga0129333, IMG submission 94474) | Freshwater to marine salinity gradient microbial communities from Chesapeake Bay, USA - CPBay_Sum_0.6_0.8_DNA | ecosystem: Environmental > Aquatic > Marine > Coastal | place: USA: Chesapeake...
AACAATGCTTCCTCTTCGGAAGCCCATACGACCGAACCGTTGGTTGATTGGGCGAGCCACAACGGGCGAGTGGTCGTTCGCACCAACTTGATATCGGTTGGGTTTTCGTTGTCGACATAGGCGAAGGCGGCCGAACCGCGAACCGACCGGAGCATCTCGGGCTTGAAGTCTTCCCGACCGACCATGTGAAACAGAGCCTGAGAGTCCACTTCACCGATGTAGTCGGCATTCATGTCAGCCATCAGATCCCGATGGTTGTCAATGATTCCGTTGTGCGTCCCGATGATTGATCCACCGGAGTGTGACGGCACGATAATCGGATGGTTGTTCTCGTTCTGCTGAGGGCTACCGGTTGTCGCATATCGAACATGGAGCAAAGCCCTACGGCTGTGCCGAGGCATCAGACTGATGTTCTCCCCGAATTGGCGAGCAGGAACCGGTGCTTTTGAGTAGTACCACAACAAGCCGTTTTCGTCGGTTTCTGTCCAAGCCATCCCGGTGGCATGGCGGCCACGATGCTCAATGTTGATCAGCAGACAGCCAGCGAGAACACGACTGTCCACTTTGACCGCGTCAGGCTTGACGAGGCTGAATCCTGCAATTCCACACATCTTCGTTTCCTCCCTTAGATCCAGCGTCCGACACGCTCAGCGATTTTCTCTGCACTCTTCGGCGGCAAATACTTGCCCTCCACCAAGTAGGTGAGAACCGACTGGTTTTCCGGAATCGTTCTGTCGACGAGGCTCTCGTCGTCCACCTGCGAATCCACGAAGCCCAAGCAGAACCGAACCCAAGGGGCGATCAGGTTCGTGTCCACCGATCCTTGGTGGTGGCGAAACTCCACAGTTCCGATCTTCATAATGGGCAGAAGGTTGAGTCCCCGATACTTGTCACCCAACGAGCAATTTCGCTGACCCTCTTTGAAAGCCTTGAGTCCCTGAGCCAACGAACCACTCCAACTGGGAAGCCAAGGCTTTGAGTAAGTCCCGACCTTTCTCCGACTTGGCATCCAAGAGTAAATTTCGCTCTGAACCGTTTCATAGTTGTGAGCGAGTCGTTGCAGTCCGTTCACCGTTATGTCTTGGACACCGATGTGAACATGGAGTCCGCATCGGGTGTTGGTTTTGCATCCGACCGACCGCATGGCGGCCAACACTTTCTTGAGGGTATCGAGTCCAGCCTCACCCTTGAGAACCGGCGACACTACTTCGCCGGTTGTTGAATGGAGTTCAATGCCCCGACCGTTCAGCGAACCATCGTTGCACACCTTCCATTTGTCGTATCCGACGACTTGGTTGCATCGGTAGCAATGAGGGGAGTGGTAGCCGGTCACATGGACATGTTCCCCGACCACTTGCTCAATCGCTTCGGCAACCACCAATTTGATTGGATCACCGACATACTCGATCTCCACGCCGAATGTCCGCTTGGAGAGCGTCCGGTTGCGATCCAGCACCTCCTGCTGGCGCGTCCGGTGCGCCCGTCGTGCCGCCTTTGAAAGGTCGGCGGTGAATGTCCGTGTCACTTTCCCTCCTTCTCCGGAAGCCCCTCTCCCGGCAACTCAATTATTGCTCATGGACTATACCTAAGTCAAGTCTTTTATGTTTTCCCTGCTCAGAAGCCCTTTTTGCCTCTCCCAATTCGCCATCGTCTGCTTGGCCGCGTCAAATGCCTCACGCATAGTCCCATGTTTCCCGAAAGATCCAACATCAAAATGCACTTCTCGAGCGTCATCAGCCAGCCATGCCACTCGCACCGTGAACCTTCGTTCACCATCCCACGCAACCCCATGCGGATCTTCTTCACTTGTGATGAACAGGTCAACACCGTCACCCAAATCAAAACCACACGCCTCTAAACGAGAACCAAAAAACTTCATCGTTGCTACATCAAAGAATCGCGGATACTTCTTCATCAATCCTGTTTTGGTCATCACCATCACAACATCACCTCTTCTCCAATAACTCGAATTTCAACTGAATGAAACGACTTGCGAAGTTCGGCCGCCTTCACTTTCGCTTGTTCCTCAGCGAATGGTGAGTTTGCAAAAACCACCCACTCAGCCTGAGAGAACGGAAAATCTTCATGCGTTTCGCACTCCGGAAATTTTGGCAAATGAGCCAACACAACGAACTGCTTTGCTTTCATCACTCTTCCCACCATGTTGATTCATCGCTACCGGGATCATGCATCTGCACAAACCCAACAGAAAAAGTCAAACCTCGAGACTTGACCCATGCAAAACAATCGTCCACAGAATCAAAAGGTCCCCAATAAACCGACGACGAACCGGCAGCTCTTGACCGATAAACGAACCACTTGCCCGATCTTTCCATCATCGTCCGTCCCGGTTCTTCATCCGTGCATCCAAATGCAAAACACGATCCTCCCGAGCGAGTCGTCGGAGAGTGTTCGGGGCTACCGAATGAAGAAGCGACAACGACCATCCGCGAGCATCATCTTCCACATCGGCAACGGTAGAGCCAGTCATCAATTGCCAATGATGCCGAAACTCATGCCAAGCCGTAATCGAACTAGCCTCAGACAACCAAATTTGACCGACGAAATAGAAGTCAGTATTCGGAGCGAAACCCACTTCCGGAACAGAGATCCGGTAAACCTCGCTGGCCGCCTTCACGAATCGGACAATGGCTTGCTGGCGATCCGCCTCGGTCATCGTCGCCCACCCTCGTCGCATCTCTCGAGCGAGCCTTACGACCTCGGGATGTATCCGACTGAACCGCTTGTGATATGGCTTCATAACCCTCCTTGGTTGAAGTGGACAGAGTCTGCCACCTAACTAAACGAGAGTCAACACATTTTTTGTGCGTGGGTCAGAAAGGTTCTTCGGGAGTCTCCGGTCGAGTACCCCGACCCTGAGTCTTCGGTGGCTTCACAGAGATACCCACATCTTCTGCGGCCAACTCCCAAACCGTCTTCTTGTCACCCTTCGCATCCTCATACGACCGGGACGACATTCTGCCGACAACGATGGCTCGGTCACCCTTCTCAAAGTTCGCGGTGACCGCCTCAGCCAACTCAGCCCAAGTCACACACACAAAAAATGTGGCTTCCTGCTTCCACTCATTGTTGGACTGATAACGCCGATTCACCCCAAGTCGGAATGTCGCCTGAGCGATCCCCTTTTCGGTATACCGGATCACCGGCTTCTCGACCATGTTCCCGACAATCGTTACCTGATTCACTTCGTTTCCTCCACAGGATGCTTTCTAAGATCCGCGTACAACGCCTGATCCGACACGCCAGCTGCATGGGCGATCTTCCGATACGGCACTCGAAGTACCCGTAACGACCGGACGACCCGGCGACGCTGAGCGTTCAACAAGGTAATCGCCTGCTGGTGATCCCTCATCTGTTCCGTCAACAACCCACATTGACGCAACAAATCGCTCTCCTGCTCAGCCCTCACATTCATGTCCACGACCCCGAAATCCACAGGAGCCTCCTTTCGTTGAGGAGACTTTAGCGGCCGAGTGGAACTTTTCGCATCTCCAACGACTTCATCAACCACAACAATTCCCTTTCCTCTTCCCTGCCCCGAGGGGTCAGCCTTGACAAGTATTTCAGAACCAGTTCGATCTGCTCCGACGACATTTTCTCTCCTTCGTGGGTTTCAGATCATGGCATAATTTGACGCATTCCGGATACCAACTCTTGTGGCGTAAGGAGGGTTTGCTGTATCTCACCAGCGACTTTCTCGTAGGCACGAAAGAAATCCCGTCGAATCATGTCAGGCTGAGTGGACATACAAATATTCCACCAGCCAATCGCATCCACGATCCGCTCCACAATCGGGCTAAACATCGGTTTACCCCTCAGACCATGCTCATCAACCGCGGCACACACCTCGGACCACGCCTGATCGACCGGCATCGGCAACATCCCCATAGACGACAGCACAGACTTCCTAATGGCGGCCACCGTTGGGAAATACTCCGAACCGGTGATCAACCTCACCACCGCCACTTTCACCTCGTCATACGGCAAATCCTGAAGAAACTCATGCCACACCTCGGCAGTCTCGGAAGTCACCTTCGCCTGCGGAAACCCGGCAACAAGCATCGCCAAAATTGACGCTGTCTCTTTCCTGATCATCTTCCCTCCCTCAAAAATTCTTCGATACCGGAGAACCTCGCCGTTCCCGAACTACCACGATTCTGCTCCATCAGCAACCGATCAAAATGCTTCCTCAACTTCTGAGGCGACCCGATGTTGGCCGCCCAAAACGAATTCGTCGCCACCCACCGAATCACAGACTCAATCAACTCAGGCTCACGCTCATCCAACCGAATCAACCGATCCATCTCGACCAACCATCCCGCGGTCACCTTCGGTCGTCGCACCCGACCATTCCCGGCTCTCACCCAAGAATCCGCCAAAAGATCACACAGTTCCTGACACTTGTTATTGGACAGTTCTATGGACAGTTCTATGGATGTATTGGGTGACACGACTGTCACCCCGTCACTACCTCCGGTGTCACCCCGTACGCCCAAAATGTCACCCCGTAAGACCTCCGGTGTCACCCCGTCAGCCGAACGAGGTGACAACGCTGTCACCCCGAGAATCCGATACCGATTCGGCCGCCGATCAGACCGGTAATCCCAAGTACCGCCCTTATTCTCCTCAATTTCCAGCAGACCCTCGTCGCATAGCCGTCGAAGAATCCTCTGAACACTCCGCTCGCTCATGGACGCTCGCCGTGCGACCCTCCGAACGCTAGGGAATGCGTTAGCCCCATCATCATCGGCATGATCCGCGATGACCAGCAACACCAACTTCTCGCTAGGTGGAAGGTCAATCTCCCAAACAAGGGACATGACCTTGATACTCATTATCCGTTCTGCTCCGAAATGAACTTCTTGAGGGCTACAACTACCTTCGCCATGTCTTCGGTACTCAGATCCAAAGCATTCACGACCTCACGCTCCAAAACCATTGAGCAGTAATCTCGCATTTCCTGTCGGTTCGTGATCCCAGCCTCGGTCGCCAACTCGACGATTCGTGCCACCGTGGCATCGGTCTTGGAGACAGGTTGCTCGTTCGTCTTCTTCGGAGCGTCCTCGCCGGACTTCGGCTCATCTTTCGGAATGCCTTGATCCGAGGGGGCAGCAACAGCCGTTTTGTCCGGTTTAGCGACAGCCGAACCAGCAGTCACAACCTTCCGCGGAGGCTTCGGAGCCTCAGTCTGACGATTCCTGACCTCCTCGGCAGAGGCGATCCGCTTCGTGTCTGCAGCTAGGGCGGCCACAATCGCCCGACCCCAACTAGAGGTTTCACAAACCATCAATTCGGAATCTCGAGTGAAACTCGTCTTGCCGGGAAATGGTTCCCAAGCAACACCGATACCGGGGCGAACATCGTCCGGACTGCGATACGCGGCCGACACATAGACAATGAAAGTCTTGTCCCCGATCACCACGATCTCAAACGGCTTGTCCACATTCGCCGGTTGCAAAGAACCGGTCGGATACAACTCCTTGAAAATGCGGATCCGCTCAGCAACATCCACATAATCTTTCATCATGTCAGCCATAAGTTTTCCCTCTCTCTCGGCTTCAACCGATCCTATACAGAGGGTGTGGCACAGTTACGACATTCACCAAAAATTAGATGGGGTAAAACTTCCTTGCCGTTTCGTAGGACAACTCCCACAAATCATGCAACCCTTCGACTAAGTGTTCTGACGGAACGGATGACTCAATCCATCCGGTCGGAGTCCACTTCTGCTCCACAATGCCAGCATCAGAAACCTCAAACCGAAACAACGAATGCGGTCGACCATCACGTTCAGTAGCGAAGTATCGCATCACAAAGCCCAATCCGGTTTCTGCAAAATCAAAGTACCAATAGTCAACAGAGTAGCCAAACCTGCCGGTCGCGGAGTCTTAGAGGCAATATCAACCATCGCCTGCCACGCCTTACGCCGCTTTGACTCAGGTTGACCCTTATCACGATAAACCTCGTAATGAGGATGAGTCTGCTCTTTAGACTTCATCGCATCGGGGGTCAACATCTGCAACTCGACAGTAACCCCATCCTTCGTCAACTTCAGAGTCATAGAGTCAAACGGATCGCCGGGTTGCCAAAAATTCTTGTTACGGCTCGAATATCCGCGTCCCTCAAACTCTTTCAGAACATCCTGCACCGCTTCCGTGTAACGGTCGCCATCCACAATCATCGTGTAACGAACCGAATCGGAAATAGCCTTAGCCGCCGCCTGTAAATCTCCTCCATGCTCACTCTGACCTTCATTGTAAATCTTGCGAGCCAAACTCCCGGTCGTCTTCAACCGTTCACCTAACTGACCCAAATCGGCTCCATGACGAGCTGCAACCTCCAAAATGGTTTCCGTGAACTCGGGTTCGATTTGCTCGGCACGGTAACGAAGTTGCATGGCGAGCCTTTTCGCATCCGGACCATACTTCGGGTCAGGTTCAGTATCAGGAGCAAGAGGATGTTCAGCCTTCATAGCCAAATTCATCTCAGCCTCTGCCAACTTCAACCGATATTCAGCGTCCATCATCAATGAGACATGACGCGTAAGAGGAACAAGATTGTTGTCGATCCTCCGTTTTGTTTCTACTAGGTGTGCCCGTGCTGCGGCCAGCACCGTTCGCATCTCAGCAAGCGAACGAATTCCGGAATGACCCTTCCAACGCTGAGTTGCCGCAAAACGACCAGCCTCCGAACGAGAAGCAAAACGAGCCTTCTCGACCGAGCCACTTGTCAAATCCAACTCATAAACATCAAAGTACCGGGACATTGAAGTTGACGGAACTGACCTAAAACCTAACTTTTCATAAAAGCCTTTTGCGCCTGCGTCAGCGTTCAATCTCAACCGTTTTTTGCCCATTGATCGTGCCGCATCAATAGTGTTTGCGATCAGAGCCGAACCTATACCAGCGGTGTTGCCGAACGACGCAATGATCGAAACAAACACTTCGTCATCTTTGACTGCCGACAGACCACGCAACGCCGGGTCAGAAGGTGCTGTGCGAAATGAAACGACTCCCTCAACCTTTCCGCTAGGACTTCTTGCAACCAAGGTTTGAGCGTTGCTGTGATAAGCAGCTAGTTCGTCGTCATCTTCAATCTGAGGGAAAAGTGCGTTGTCAATAGCATCAAACAACGCACTTTTCTCGTCTACAGTCCGTGAATTGTCTTGAGCCAATACCTGATCAATCTCGCTGAGTAGGTTTACGCGATCTTTGTAGTTCTGATGACTGATTTTTCCAAACTTGTAGCCACGAGACTCTAATTGATTTAGTTGACCTCGCATGTCATTTGAATCAATCGAAGCAACATCCTTGTTTTCCCATCTGACATCGGCCGCAAAACGACCAGCCTCAGATTTAGAACCAAAACGAGCCTTCTCCACGGTTCTACGCCCCGTTTATGCTGTCTTGTTGCGCCAAAAATTCAGCATCTTCATCGGGTGTACTCATAGTCATTCCGACCATTTTGTCGCCGTTGTAGGCGATCAATGTTCCGCCGCGACCACTTTCCAACGGCAAAAATTTGAACGTTGTAGAGCGAGCAGAACCAGTTTTTCCGACCATAACTGCGACAGCACTTGCCTTGATAGAAAACCTTCTACCATCCTCAAGACGAGCAATAACACGATCCTCTTGACTACTGCCCTTCGCATTATCAATGGTTTTCGAGTAGAGCGTTTCCATCATCACACTCTGTTGACCGGGCTTACCTGCAATACCCTTGAGCGTTCTCGTTTGCTCAGTACGGCGAGTCTTCATGTCTTCAGGTGATAACCGATCTTGAGCCTTGGGATTTGCGTCCTCATACGATACAAACTTGGGCTTCTTACCAAATGGGATTTGATCAAGCCTCACAGCAGTAAATGGAGTCAACATCCATTCATTGCCCTCGTCATCAGTAGCAACAGTCTTCCAAATATCATCTTTTGCAGCAGGTCCCTTCGGGAACTTCACGCCTTGAGCAACCAGCGTCGACAACTGCTTTTCAGACAAAGAATCAAATGCGGCCACAGACGAAGGCTCATCTGTCGAGGCAGTTGCAGAATTAGAAGCACCCTCGGTAAACGGCATAGTGACCGGTGTCCGGAAAGGATGCCCGGTCAAACTTTCGTACCATGACATTGCCCTTGCAAGTTGACGTTTGCGTTGTTCTAACGCAACCATCATTCTGTCAGTCTTCCTCGTAGCCATGCGCATTTGAGCAATTCGACGTTCCAAATCAAGAATTTGCCGGTGCAGTTTGTCAGCCTTCGCTTCATTCGCATCCGGTTTAGCGGTCGTTGCAGGTTGTTTCGCCGCTCCAGTCGTCTTTTTCGGGTTATTTTTCCACCGCTGTTCTGCCGCAAACCGAGCTGCCTCAGAACGAGAAGCGAACTTTGCCTTCTCCAGCACCCGACGCGAACTCAAAGACACTTCGACCACAGAATTAGCCTTCGTCACCTCAGCAACAACGGCCGCCCACACATCAGGGCTATTGGAAAGCAAAGCAAAAGGCTCCAAAGCCTTCAAAACCTTTTCCAACGACGAATCCATAGTCGCATCGTATATCGGCTCAGTAAACCCCATTTCATCCTCGCCCTGAGACTCGACAGCCCACGCCTCATCATAAAAATCAAGGTCTTTCACGATGCACCACCCAAAATCAACTCCAACTTGTCAGTCGGATTACCCAACTCATCATGCTCCAAATTGGCGAAACCCATTGACCGCCAAAAACCCTCAGACCCCTCGTCCGGGTAAACACCCACCGTCCGCTTCCCCTGCCTCGTCGCATCCTCCACAATTGATGCGAACAACGCCGAACCAGCCTTATCAACAAGACCGGTTGACAGAAAATCGAACACCACAGGGCCGCCGAAAGTGTCGTGAATCAAAGCAACAGCCCCAACCCGATCACCAAGACGCAAAGTAGCAACCCTCAAACTGTTCTTTCGATCCGTCAAAGCCTGACCGAACAAGCCATCTACATCCTGCATAACTAAGCGAATCCGCTCAGTTGCGACCTCGTCACCGGAAACACGATCCGCGACCTCAGCCAGCGTCCTCATCACCATGCCACGCTGACCGGCGATCAACATCCGATCCTCAGTCGAACCAACCGAAACAAAATCGACCGAACCACCCGACCGTCGCATCTGAGCCAAACCAGCCTGCAACCGGGAAGCCAACGCAGGGTTCATATGACCATTCCATCGCTGATTAGCGGCATAACGCCCAGCCTCCGACCGGGAAGCAAACTGAGCCTTCAAAACCTCAGTATGAGCAGTAAATCGACTGTTATGCACGGCATAACCGTATCAACACGAAGTCAACCAGCGTTCAGTCGTCGGACTCCGACTCGTCAGGCTTTTTCGTCAGATCCACCTGCACATCACCCAACTCGCGACACAACGGACAATGCTTTGGTCCGCTCCACTCAATGTCGCATTCCCAGCAGTAATAACTACGATCCAATGTCAACAACTTTCTTGATCATTCCTCGAGGGATCACGATTACACCAGCACACGAATCGCCCTGCTTGTCATAGGTATGAGCCACCGAAAGACCCCACTTGGACTCAGCAACAATGAACCCGACACTCACCATAGGACGCGACGCTGGCGGATCAAGCGGAAGATCATGCCAATCATCCGGAAGCGAATAAGCGTCATCCCACAGAACTTTGACGAGCCTCATATCTCTTTCCCCTGTAAATGGCCGCCCCGTGGAAAATCGGGACAATTTCGACCTGATAGAAGCCATCTTCGCACTCCTCCACTACCGCAATACCCTGTTGCCATGCCTCCCATCTCAGCAGAGGCATACCACGCTCGTCAACCGCCGAACGAGTCGACGGTACACCCCCATCAATTCGGCATAAACACCCCGGCGACAACGCCAAAACCGTTTCAGGCTCCCCCGAAACCTCATAAGTAACCGCATGCATGGCTTGTCGATGAATATGACCCTGAACATACGACTGCCGCTCATCCTTGGCGACCTTCGCTATATCCAACTTCTCACCATGTATCGCATACAGGGGGGTTTGCCCCTTGCCACCGCGAGCGATCTGAATCCGCCCAGCCGGGTAACCCGACACATACTGAACACCCAATTCGTCCAATCGAAGCAAAAACTGCATGGACAAAACCGGCAATTCGTGTGGCGAATCAGCCCGACGCAACCTCAAAGCTGCCATCGCGTTCTTCGCCACAGCCTTCCCGAGCCGATCATCATGGTTCCCCGCCAGCAAACTGATCGTCGCATCGGGGGCTATAGCCCTCTGTTCAGCCAAAAACCGGTGTGCCCGGTCAATCGAAGGCTGAGTGGTCAACACGAACTCGGGTAAAACGAGGAACTTGGAAGACCATTCAGGCAGGTCAATGAAGTCCCCAAGGTTGCAGATCGCATCGGGCTTGACCGCTCGAGTTATCTGAAGAGCGACCTCCATCGCGACCTCATCGTGCATCGGGATCAACTCGCCGGAATCCATCCGCCGATAACCGATCTGAGGATCAGGCAAAATGACCGTGACCTTGCCCGTACGGCTCACCGGAATCGCCTTCACCGGGCGAATAATCGTCGGGGCGGCCGGTTGCACCACCGGATACTCAGGTGCTTCCCCCCATTTAGGCGACAGCACGATCCCGTGCATATCGACCGTATGGGCTACACCCTCCTCATCCTTATAGAACCCCTGATAAACATTGACCCTCTTCACCGCGCCAATGTCGTCAACTTCAATACCGGATCGCTCCAAAAGATCAGCAAGAGCACCCAATTTGTCTCTGATCCCCTTCGGAGGGCTATTCAAAGCGTTCTCAAGATCGCTCACAGCAACAATTCCTTTTCACATGACGGTAAATCGTGTTATCAGACACCGAATAACCATGTTCTCTCAGAATCCGCCCAAGCCAAGACGAAGTATGACCCTTCGACTTTGCCTCCGCCTGCCGGTTTCGCATCTCGTCCATGATCAGACAAATCTGATCCCATTCGGCCGCGTCAAGACTGTCAGCCAACAAACTGAACCCACACCGGGTCTGCCGACTCTTTGTTGAGGATTGCAATTTTGATAACAACTCGCTCATCTCAACCTCCGTTGCTAAACAGTAACCCACAGGTGGTTTCAATGCTGTCTAGCCACAAAACAGGCTATCTACCTGCTACTTCTTCCCTAAATGCCAATCAATATGGTCAGAAAGACGGTCGTCCACCTTCTCAACCTTGGACTCGATTCGCTCCAACACCTTCATATTCGCCCCGTGTTGCTCGGTGTTTCGACGATCAAACCGGTGCAATAGCCACATAATTGGGCCGCCGATAACAGCCACCGCGATAGGGACAAAGATCGCATCCATCGGTCACCCGAACATCTTCGCCCAAGTGATCTTGCCGACCACTCCGTCGCTACTCAACCCATTCTTCGCCTGATATTCCTTGACGCGAGCCTCAGTCCGAGCACCAAAATCGCCGTCAGGGGTTGCCCCGACAATCGACTGGATCAACTTCACCGCGTCCCCCTTAGAACCCTTCCGCAACGGCTTACCCGGAAAATCAAACCTCAAGGCAGGCGTTCCGGCAGGGGCAGAAGTCGCTGGAGCTGCCGGGGCAACCGATCCATCGGGGTTCGCATCACCCAAAACATACTGCCAATGCCAAAATTCAAACTCTTTTGAACTCTTATCGGCGGTCTGCAAAAAGAACCCGTAGCGAGGAGCGTTGGCACACATCCAATCACGAACTCGAGCGTCCGAATCCAATGCGACCGTCTTCCCGTTCGCATTCAACCCGAGATCCATTGCAAGACCCCACCCGTGGTTAGAACCCTTCTTTCCGGTCGGGTCAGGAGCGGCAGAGGGGGCTTTACCGGGCTTCAAATACCATGTTTTCCCCTCATATTGGCGTGTGACCTGCGGATTTCTTCCCTGATTGTTCAGGGAATACCGATCCATGAACATCTTCAACTGACCGTCAAACGACCGGTAATCACCGATATTCACCAACTTGATGCCATTCGACAGAGCGTCATCAAACAGTCGATTGAAATGAGCTGCAACCGGGGCGTACATCAGGCCGCCAGTCTTCACCTTGGCAAGCATTTGTGCAGGTAGTTGCCCATTTTTCTGTGCCAGCAAGGCAGACGGAAGAACCAACTTCTGAAACGGGTACATCACTTACCGTCTTTCGCATTGGTCGCCTTCGATGGCAGAAACGCCTCATTTATCTCCGCAGTCGTCAAATTGCCGTCCAAAGAGGCGCGAGCAAGCCTTTCGACAACCTGAGCACACGCAGCAATGCCAGCCAACCCGGCTGATTGAAGAATCGAAATGTCCGTATCGGTGAAAGCATTCATTACCGACGAACCACCAACAATCGCCAACGCGGACGACAAAAAGGTGGCAACAATCCGACCCAAAATGTCCTGAAACTTCTTCATTCGTCCTCAGACTCCTTCAAAAGCAACCCTAGCAACTGCACCCCAACCCCCATAAAGGTCAAAATCAGCCCGGTGCGGAAAACCGAACCGGACACCGTCATCAGCACAAACCCAGCCCCGACCACACTCCAACCAAGACTCACCACTTCTCGCATGAACCGATTCATCACTTCTTGCCTTTCTTTGAGGGACTACCGCTACCGGTCGAGGTCGGGACAGGCATCACCAGCACAGTCGCTGTGGCCGCCACAACCACCCTCCGTTGCCCCACATTGATCACAGATCCAAGGGGCACATACAGGTCAAACTGCCCACCAAACACATTGACCTGATCCTCAAACTCCTCCTTCACATTGTCCGGAGCATCAGACAAAGCGACCGCTATCGCATCCGCCTGCTCCTCGGTCAAATCCGCGTCAGCGATTGACTCGACAAGCTGCTCAACCGCGTCATCAGACAACAACTCCAAACTCTCCGGAGCCAACTCCTCAGCAATATCGGCCGCCGACTGCTCAGCAAAATTCACCTGCTCAAGAGGCACATCATCCTCACCAGCAGGATCATCACCAGCATCTACCGGGTCAGTCGTGGGAACATCCGTCGCATCCGGAACAAGACTCTCGGTGGAGTCGATACTTGTCGAAGAGCCGGGAGCAATGGTGCTTGTACTGGTCACCGGTAAAGATGACGAAGGTACGACCGTTGTCCGCGGCGGAGGGGCTACCGCAGGGACAGTTGTCGTCGTCGCATTTATCGTCGTTGTAGTCCATGACACCTCAGTCGTAGTAGTTGTAGGGAGATCCACGCTAGTTGACGGCTCTACGACCGTGGTCGTAGTCGTTTCAACAAACACGCTGGTAGAAGGCACATTTTCGGTTGTCGTCGTAACCTCGGCAACCGTAGTAGTTGTCTCCTCGGGCAAGGTCGTCGTCAAAGTAGTTGAAGTGGACGGCTCGACAGTCGTCGTCGTTGTCGCATCCGGTAACACCGGTTGCCCGGTGAACCTCAACTCATATTGCTGGTTCCAGCCACCGCCCACATACCAACCGTCAGGGTTACCGCAACAAACCGCCGCCCTCAACCGATACAAACCTGCTGGTAGACGAAGCGAAATATGCGACTGTAAACCGTTCCAATCGTCATTAGCGGCAAGCAGCTCGCCAGTCGTCGCATCGTAAAGCCATAAATGTGGATCAGACGGAAATTCCGGCGACATAAAAGTCTCCGCGAGAAAGTCGGTGTCGCTCGAGAACTCAACAAAAAAATCGGTGGGCGAAGTCACAACGATTGAAGTGGACTCCTCGGCACGAACCCCCATCGGCCGCCCACCCCAAAGCAACACCAACGCCACCACCAACGGTAAACGCCAACGCATCACTTATCAGTAAGAAAAGACGCGACCCCTCGCTCACCGACCAAAGTAGACAACCACGCAAACAACCCAGCCGAAACCGGGACAACTAGCATCATCACCTCGGGCTTATCCCTGAACCATGATGCGATCATGCCAAGAACAAGACCCTTACCGATCTGATCAACTATTTGGTATGTTTGTCGCACACGGCGACAATATCACCGTCAACATCAATCGGTCTGCACGGGGGTTGGTGCTCGTTCCGCCTGCAATTGAGTGCGAAGAATCGCCACCTGTAACCACGCTTGCTTCAACTGCTCCAACAGTTCATTGATCACCATCTGAACATCGACTTGAGTTTCGTCGTTCATTTTTCCTCCAACTCGCTGAGTCGCCGGTCAAGGTCTTTTATCCCGGCTGTGAGCAACGCTACCATCCACGATGTATCAATCTGCTGATACATCGGATACCCATTCTCCCCGACAGCGTCCTTCGTTCCGGAAACCGCGACCGGCACAATGTCCTCAACTTCGTGGGCAAGAAAACCGTCAAACACCGTTTCCGATGGATCATCAATAAATTTGAATCGTTTCGGCCGCAGCTGACGAATTCGAGCGATCCCATCATCAATGTCAACAACATCCCTCTTCAACCTGTAGTCGGAAGATGTGTTATATGAGGTCGCATTATTGGCGTTGGAACGAATGTCTCCCGAGTGTGTCGTTCCTGCCAAGAAAACAGCGTGTGCGTTCGGTGTGAAACCGCTAGGTGATGCTCCGCCTGTGCTGATCCACGAAATGCCGACACCGTAACCACAAGTGGTTCGCAAGTTTCCGTATGCGGTATAGCCGAACAGCGTGGCGTTTGAGTCGGTAGCACCAGTACCTAACTTCACATAGTTCGTTTGGTTTCCCGAGTTCGTTGCAGAATATGAGGAGGTTGAGGTGATCGGCAAATCAATGTTGATGATTCCTGTAGTACCATTGACAACCAAATACGATGTGCTTCCATATCCAAGTTCGACACTTTGAGCAGATCCTGTGCTACTGCCAAAACCAACAAATCCCATTCGCGTCGCATCGACGAGACGACCAAGACGGTAGTACGCGGTTGTCCAATCAGAACCAGTAGTTCTACGAATCAAACGCAAATCAACATAATCACCATTCGTTGTAGTGGCAGATGTTGTCCACGGTGTCAGAGTTGTACCCGATGTACTACTCAAAGAACCCATTGAAATTGTTTCTGTCCCTGTGACGGTCGGTGAACTCAGCGACGGCGAAGTAAGAGTGATCCCAGCCAAAGTCAATGCACCACTCGATCGCGTCAAATCAACCGAAGTCGTACCAATATTTACCGATGGCAGTCGAGCCGCGGCAATAGTTCCGGACGAAATATTCGTGGCATTCAAAGTTGTCAAATTCGCCCCGGACACCGACCCGAACGAACCCGACCATGTGCCAGTCGTAATCGTCCCAACACTCGTCAAAGACGAACTAACAACATTTGATGCCAGCGTCGTACCAGTAAGCGACGAAGCATCAGGACTTCCGATGGCCGCAAAAGCGGCGTTCAAATCCGATGCTGTAAGTGTTTGACCACCACTCCACGGGTACGGCATATCAGCAACCTCCGTTCATCATTCGCATCACGCCGGTCCAATATCCTCGACGAGTAGAAACGCAGTCCTATTTACTAAACCACCCCTAGTGCAAGTGATGTTGTTCCCCGAACCTGATACACCTGTTGCCACAAAGTTAGTTGTTCCAGCGGAGAGCGTTGTAACAACGACGAGAGAGATAGAACTTGACCCCACCGAGAGGGTATTCACGAGTGTGTCTGCACTTCCGTAAACTGTTCCGCTGATGTTAGTCAGTCGGATTCGTGTCTGATAGAACGAAGCTGCTGTCGCAATCGTTATTGCTGGCTCGTAATAGGTGATGCGATAGTAGCGATTCGCGACCGCGGTAAACGACGAGCCGGTGATCGTGACTGTCTCTGATGAAAAAGAGGCGGGTGTCGTTGTGCTTGAGGTGAACGCCATTACCCCACGGGGGAAGCGATTCATCTGCGAAGCAGTCAGAACCGCACTAACCGTAAAATCCGTGTTGGGGTTGATTGCCATAGTTGATCCTTAGTTGAAAGTGAGGGTGAGTCGACCGGAAATTGAATCCACGAACGGCGAATCAAATTTACGGTAGGTGGATCCTGTAGCACACGATGTTGAAGCCGTACCGTCTAGGGTTCCGTTTGAGTCTGCCGGGTACATGAAAATTCCGAAGTTGGAGTAAACCGGGATACGACCCAAGGTCGCTGCCGACAATGTGTAGTCCTTTCCAGCCCCAACTGCTTGTGATTGACCTTTCGTGAAATAGGTCGTGTCGTTCGCTGGTGCTCCAGCAGGTTGAGAACCATAGTTATGTGTTCCGAAACCAAACCATCCTGACGTACATCCATCGGCACTACTTCGATAGGTACGGATAATTCCGCTATCAGGCGTGTAACCCTTCGCAACCGCGGCGACAGAAGTTCCATAGAACCAATGTCCATACTGGTAGCCGTAAGTGCTGCCGATCCAACCTGTGAAAATGCTCCCGACATTGTCAAGATCCGACCGCCATCCACCGGACGAGCCATAAGTACCGTGACCAGAGGCGGTGATATAGAACGTGCCGAGCGGTTTCGCATAGATGGATGAACTCGCTGAAGTGGTTGTGTTCCCGGCGTTATCTACGGCAACAGTCCGGAAATAGTGCAGGTTTCCGCGGTTTCCGCTCGTCACCGTGTACGAGTAGCTGCTTCCAGCGGTCGAAATAGCACTAACCGTGGACCATGCCGAATTATCAGCCGAATACTGAAGATCGTACGATGCGACACCGGATTCGGAGTCGCTGGTGGCCGCATAGTTGACCGTGAACCCCGGCAAAGCCTGATTCCATGAGATAGATGAGATACCGCCACCAGTCGGACCGGTGTTGTCGTACTGGTAGACGAGCGTGTAGGTCGACGCTCCGGTCTGAACATACGCCTGTTTCACCTGTGTGTATGTTGATGCACCGGTCTGAGCGTAAATCCCTTTTGTTCCGGAAATCTGCGTGTATGTCGATGCACCGGTCTGAATATAGGTTCCAGCCATATCAAGCCGTCACAAACCAAATGTCACCAATACTTCCACCGGTAGTTGGCGCACCGGAGGTCGTTTTGAAATGAATTTTTGAGGAGGCGGCACTTGTCAAAGCAGTACCGACGCTGAAAATTGATTTGGCCGCACCGTTCGCCTGACAGTTATCGGAGGTCACCGTGTTCGTCGCAATCTTCGCGGATGTGATGGCGAGGTTCTCGATGCCTGCCGTTGGAACTTGTCCCCATTTCATTTTGTATGTGCCAACGGTCGTGTCTGCGATCAGCACATAACCGGTAGTTCCCGAAACCGCCAATTTGGCTGCTGTTCCGACTCCCGAACCAACGAGAAGATCGCCAGCGGACACCGCGAGTTTGTTGTACGAGTAATCGTAGAGAGCATTGATTCCGTTGCCGTAGGCGTTCACATCCGTGGCCGCCCAAGCGTTTCCGTTCACATAACTGGCTGATACAGGCAGAGTGGGCATTGTTTCTCCTAAAACGAAAGCACATTGGTGTCAAGAACACCGTAGGTGGATGAGTCAAGTATGAAACCTTCACCGGCAATCGGTTCGGCGGTTTCGACCGCAATATTCCATGACCCCGGCGTAATGTCGTGTGAAATTCCTTGAATCGTCAGGGTTTTTGTCAGGGTTGTACCACAATAATTTTTGCTGACCGTCAGAGGATCTAAAAGATCGGCAGACAACATTGAGGCGAGGTTCGCATCGCTGATTGCCGCGCCGTTCAACTGAACATTGTCAATATGCAGCTCCGGTGTCGAACGGTAGCCGAGCAGGAACTTGGCATGGTCGGTCGCCTCTGACCCTGTTTGGATCAATGTTCCACTCTTGGATGCTGAGCGAGCAAAATATTTGTTGATACTGGTCGTGTCAGTCTGTTGATACACCGTTCCAGCCGAGTCAGACACCGAAACATCATTCAAAATCTGTTCGTCATCAAACCGTTGTGTCAGTCCAACGAACGGAATACCGCTGGTTTCATTGATCACAATTGGTGTTGCGGTGATCCCCTGAGCAAGTTTTTGAACCGAATGTCGACCAAGGAATTGGGCAACCCCGGTTGGATCCACCCAAAATGCTCCGAGTTCACTTGTTTCGCATTGCTGAACCAAGTCCAATGCGGACGACACCCCATCATCGTTCAAATCCACATTCGTTTGTCCAGTTTCGATGCTGTACAGCGAGTTCGGTACACCAGCCGCCGCCAACAATTTGGTAATACGCGCCCCCGACGACTCTCCGGTAGTCAAGGTTTGAGTGATCGCACCGGAGGAACCGTACCCGGTGACGACACCGGCCGCCGTCGTCATTGAAGCAAGGTGTAATAGACGGAACATATCAACACACTCGATCGTGACAACCGAAGCATTGAATCCTGTCTGATACTGATAGTTGAATGACTCCGTAAAGCCCCTGAACAGGTAATACTCCGAGCCACCCACCGTCGCGGTCACCCTAATGTGACGAAGAGGTTCAATGTAACCGTACAAAGGTGACGAAGTGTTGTCGGGATTGAACAGTCCGGTGGTGTCAACTACCTCAACACTACAGCGACCGGCATCAAACGATTCGGTAACTCGAGTGCGTCCTCGTCGCACGGAGATAGCCCGAACGACACTAGAAATCTCGTAATCCGATCCGACCGGAGCACCAAGCAACGACCCGACCCCGAGGGTGGTCGTTCCAAGAGTGAAGTTGCCGCCAATGTTGAATGACGACGCGGTACGGAACCAAACACGGATATTGGGCAGGGTCATAGGACAACCCGTCCCCCGGACTTCTGAACACGCAACAATCCGATCCGAATAGCCTCGACCAAATCGCGCTCAGATGAAACCGAGCCTTGAACAGTCACATTGACGGTTGTCCCACCGAACGAGCCGAGTTGGGACAGGGGAATAACCGCCTCCGCTCCAGCCTCACCGACGAGGGCAAGAGTACCCCGAGTCACCACGCCACCATCAGCCAACGGAACCGGCGACGCTAAAGCGGTCGGAGTTTGCAACCGATCCAAAGCCCCGGTAAAGCCAGCCAAGAACTCAAACATGGTGTCATGGAAACTGGTCTGAATGACATTGATCAAATCCACAATCGAGTCATTCGCACCATTGATAGCCGTCTGCAAATCGGACACGACAGTCTGTTGCTGACCCCAAGCCGATTCTGCCTGAGAAATCGCGGTAGCCCACAACGACTGCACCAGCGTCAATTGGCTATCAACCGCCGTCTGAGCCTCATTCAGGTCGGTTTGGAACAGGACAGTCGTAGCAATCTGAGCCGTTTCGGCGGCCACAGTACGAATCTGCTCACGCATTGAGACAAGTTGCTGGAAGTCCGAACCGGACATATTCAGCAATCGGTCGGCTAACGCACCGCCCTCACGCGCCCCCAAACCAACAACCTCAGCAATCAGATCATTCGGGAAACCACGATCCCTCATCTGAATCAACCCGTCACGGAACCGGCGAACCTCATCCAACACCCGTGCCGTGTTCGCTATCGCATTCCCTCGAGTTCCGACAGACGGCATCATTGACTGGGCGACAGACTGGGCGTACTGGGCGGCGTTCTCAATAATTGAGTTCCGGCGATCAACAAGACGCTGATATTCGGTCAAAGCCGCCTGTGCCCGACTCAAATCCGTATCGGTCGGCAACACCGCCCCGGCAATATCAATACCCAAACTGGAGGCAACCTGACCAGCCTCTTGCTTGATCGCATCCAGCGTCGAACCCAAATCGCTCAGTTTCGCTAACGCCGCGTCCAACTGTCCGACAAGTCCATCCCGAGCCTCAATAGCAGACCCGAGTTGCACAAATTTGGTCTTGAGCAGGTCTAATGCACCCGAAACAGCCGGGATTTTCCTAAGTCCGAGTGTTTCCGCCTTAGCATTCAACTCGTCAAAAACACCGATAATCCGAGTCGAAGCCGTTTCAACTGCGGTCACCCCGGCAATATCAGCAAGAGCACTAGATCCGATCTGATCGTTCGCATAAGCCACAAGATCGTCAACCCAACTCTTTACCCAGCCGAAAGGATCCGACGATGACCGCGAGCCACCGCCACCGCTTCGTTTGGATTCGGTTCGACTTCCTGTGAATGCATCCACCGCCCTCTGAGCCTCTTGAATACCGGCGAGAACCTTCGCTATGTCGGCACTAGCACCCGGAATCGAATAGAGGGCGGCATAAACCTTGCCAAGAACCTCCAACGCTTGCTTCGCGGAATCCAAGTTGAAGTAAATGGTGATGCTCGGGTCAAGATTGTTGAGAAGCCCCATCTGCTCCAACAGCATCCGGATATCACCCTCAAGGCGACCAGCCTCGACACCGGCGGCGATGAACTCCTGAACGAACGCCTGAATGTTCGCATTCGCCTCTTTTTGATCCAACCCCTGATCAACAACTGTTTTTTGATACGACAAAATGGCATCACCGAGGTCGTACGCCGAATTTTTGAAGTCGTCAAATGACTGTGTCCCATTGACAATCTCTTTACCTAGAGCCTGTACCTGTTGCATGGTCGTACGCGTCGACCGGAAGAGCAGAATGTCCGCCCTTGCTGCACCTTGCACCGTCTTCGCATAGTCCTCGAGGGCGACTTCGGCTCCATCGGCCGCCTCTCGTAGCCCGTCATAAATGTTCGCCAAAGTCCTATTGCCCGCCCCGTAACCCTTGAGAGCCATTTCCACACCTTCCAAACGAGCCTGATACTCCGCAGCCCAAGCCTCCTGTTCTTTGAACCGGTTCGTTGCATAGGTTGTCGCCTCCGCCATCAGATAGTTATTGAACGCAACCGCTTTTTGTGCCTCGCCCCAACCGTTAGCCGCAGCTTCAGCCTCAGCAAGAGCCATTGCCTCATTGATCATGGCAGTCGTGATCTGACCGCTACCAACCATCAAATTGACCTGATCCTGAACGATCTTAGAAATATCCGTCTTCTCGATCTGATCTTGAATCTCCTCCAAAGCCTTCGCCGTGCCTTGGAACTTCCCGGTCATATCCAATGCCTGCCAACTAAGGGAATCAAAATTGTTGTCATCGGTTCTATCGATATAGGCGGCCATAGCCTTCGCCGCCTCAAGACTTGCACCCTTTGAACGAAGAATCTCAGTAGCAAAACCCTTGAAATCGTCCTCGGCGCGAGCGAAAGCATCCAAAGTTGCCGTCATCCCAAGACGACCAAAAGCAGCGACCAACTTTTCGCTATTTTCCCCGGTCGTCAATATCGCATCGGACAAAAGTTCTTGCCCGGTAGCACCCTCCTCCAAGGCTTCCTTATTCTTCAATAATTCCTGAGTGTTAGCACGAAGAGCATCCGACAACTCATTAGTTCGAGCAGCATTTTCACGCTGTTTAGCACCAAACGCACTAATCGCGGCTACGACCAATTGGATGGCGACCATCATCGCAATCATCGGTCCAAGAGAAGCCATCAAACTCACAGCCCCAGCCTTCAAAGCCATGAATGTTGAAACACCTGCCGCTCGTAATGCTTGGAACGATGTGATCGTCAAACCTTGCTGAGCAGCCAAAGTTTTCTGATAGGCGATCTGCTCGGCAATCTGCCCTCGCATCTTCGTGAAACCCATCGCCAGTCGAGTGAACGCCTTCGCGGTTCCATCGGCATTCACGCCCATCAACCGTTTTTGAACCACCAAAGCTGCAATGATCGGCAACAAAGCAACCATCAACACTTTGTTAGAGGTCAAAACAGCCAACAACGAGGCAAACGCCGAGACAACCGGCAACACAACCTTCGCCAAACCGAGGATCACATTCGCCAACCCGGCGATTGTCGTCCCAACAACCCCCTGCAAATTGGAGGCAAGGTTGATGACGCTTGCCATCACCTTGTCAAAGACCTCGTAGAGCGTCTTGCCCATATCCAACAATGCCGGAATCAGAGGCTTCAAATTCTCCAATAAACCAACGAAAATCTCTCGAAGTTCAGGTGACAAAGCGACAAGTGCCGCTAAACCTATGCCGACCGGACTCAACTTGACCGCAAAATTCTGCAACAACGGTCCAATCATCGGCAATTGACCCAACAGGTTTTTGCCTGCAAACGCCGACAAACCGGCCGCCAACGCCCCAATCAAAGGCAAAAATTCATTGATGGTCTTGGACAACTCTCCGGTATTGATCGTCGTCAACTCAATCGACTTCAAAAAATCTTTGATCTTGTCAAAAACCCCTGTCAAAGGTTCAACAAGCGTCGTAAACGACTCGCGGAGAGCAGTCATAATCGGGAACAACGCACCGCCTTCCCTCACAAGAAGGCTGAATTGCTTGAAAGTGTTGTAAGCCCCAAGAATGACCGGACTCATACCCTCCAAAAACAGGCGACCAAACTCCAATTGAACATCGTTCAAAATTCGGGGGAAAGACCGCAACACCTTGCCCGGTTCGGTCATTGCCGCCTCGTAAGTACCGGCGACCTTCGCACCCTCCTCCATAACCATGTTCAAAACCGCTTGCTGTCGCTCAGTAGCAGTCAAATTGTTGGCACTTTTACCCAACTCTCGAGCGTACGAGGCGTACGCCTCACCGGCATACCGGGTAATACCAACGCCTTTCAAGAGTTGCGAGTTACCAGTCTGAATCGCATACGCCAAAGTTTTCGCCGTATCAGTCGAGTTCCTCTGCGAAAGAACAGCGAAGTCCTGAGCGACGCGAGCGAGATCAGAAGCCCGTGCCAAATCCAAATTTGATTTCACGAAAAGCAACGCAATTTCTTGGGCCGCTTTCATTTCAATACCCTTAGACCGAACGGCATTTGCCGCCTCTTTCAGGGCTTTTGCACCAACCCCGGACGACTTACCGACAGCGTCCATAGCAACAGCCATTTCCGCAACCGAATCAGCAACCTCAAACGACTCATGCCCAAAATGAACGAGCGAGACAGCAACTCCACCGACTACCACACCAAGTGTGTTCAAAACCTTCGTCAGATCCGAAACACCCGACGACATGGAAGACATGGTCGTATTGACCATTTGACCGTTACCTTGGATTACTCGAGCGGTTTCCTCAAACGAGGTACGCGCTTTCCCCATTCCGGAGACAAACCCCGAAACATCAGCACCAAGGACAGCGTCGACGGTGATAGCCATGCTTACTTCCTGCTCTTCGCCATCTGTTGTTCACGCTCCCATGCGGTCAATTTGTCGTGTGCTGCCCACCCCACCAGTTCATCCGAACTGAGCGGACGATGATTAGGTGATCCCCACAGCAACTCTTCAACTGTCCGCCCAAGACGCTCTGCTAGGACGAAGTAATACCTATATTCCTGATCGGCTAGTTGCCTTTTCCCTCCACATCAATGGCATCAGGCTTCATTCCGGACATTTCCATCGCCTTTTGGGCGACGAACTCGATGGCGGAAGCCGACTTATCGGCAATCGCATCCATGTCTTCCTCCGAGAACACACGACCCTTCGTTTCCGGGTCGTACACGCAAGCGATGATCAGCGACGGATACATCTTCTCGACATTCACGGTCCCCTCGGGGGTCATGCACGATGAGATGAGTTTCGCACGGTCAGCTGCACTCAGGGTTCTGAGTTCAATGTCCAAGTCCCATTGGGGAACATGGAGGGTAGACGACTCAATGTCGTTGCTGGCGAGGATTCGGTCACGAAGGGACACTTTTTCTCCTTATGTTGTTGGGGTTACGACCAAGTGCCGCGAGTAACGGCTCCGGTCACTTGCAATTCCACGGAGGCGGACACCACATCCGCGACCGGGGAACCGATGTTGTACGAGGTCACGAATGCCTCGCCCGAATACTTGACGAGTCCAGCGGTCGAACCAGCCGGTCCGTATTCGAACGACAGCGAGGCGGTCTGTCCGAGAACGGCCGCAATGTGGGCATCAAACGTGGAGTCCCACTTGCCGGTCAGGCTGATCGTCGCATCCTTCAGACCGACGATGTAGGACTTCGCCCCGGTAGTGCCGAATGCGGTCACATCTGCGGTGTCGATGGACTCCGGAAAGGAGACTTCCATGAGGTACGAACTGATATCGGTGAGCGTTCCGCCCGAGTTATCCAGTTTGAAAACTGCTGACTTTCCATGAACGAATGCCATGACTTTGCCTTTCTATCGCCGTGCGAATGATGTTTGGTAGGTGATGGAACCGGTAGAACCGGCGAGAGTGTGCTGAGTCCGCAAATACCTGTTCACGGTCGTTCCAGCGGCCACCACGACTCGTTCCGAGGTTGTGGTAGAGGTTGAAACAGCGGTAAATGTCACCAAGTCCGCCCATGTTGAGTTATCTGCGGAATGCTGAATCTTCACGGTAGTTGAACCGTTACGCGAGTTCGCCGTCACATGGAGGTGAGCCACACCGCCATTCGTCGAAGAGGTCGTATTGTCGCTCGCCGTTCCATTTCCGGTAGTCGTTTCAGCCGACAAAGCATGAAGCGAAACGGCATAATCAATTCCACCGGTCGTCTGAAACTCAGCCGAAGCCTGCACCACATCGGCAACCGGGCTACTGATGTTGTAGGTCGTTTCATTGACCGAAGCGACAAAACCACGCTTGCCCAATGCGGCACCATCGGGGAACGAACTGATTACGCCTGCCGAAGCACCGAGAGCAGCTTGGAACACCGAATCGGACGCGTTACTTGCACCGTCAAACATCCCGGCGGCTGAAATCGCCCCGTCTTTCAGACCAACGATGTACGCCTTCGCACCGGTAGTGCCAAACGCGGTCACATCGGCGGTATCAACACCCTGATTAGCCTG
>Ga0129333_10001036_pt1 | contig 24677 bp, 20 predicted proteins | sample CPB6_08_DNA_FD_94474 | JGI IMG/M metagenome (GOLD analysis project Ga0129333, IMG submission 94474) | Freshwater to marine salinity gradient microbial communities from Chesapeake Bay, USA - CPBay_Sum_0.6_0.8_DNA | ecosystem: Environmental > Aquatic > Marine > Coastal | place: USA: Chesapeake...
CCCACAAGGAACAACTGGACAAAATGGCTCACAAGGAGAAACAGGTTCTACTGGCCCACAAGGAACAACTGGCCCACAAGGAGAAACAGGTTCGAATGGCCCACAAGGAGCAACAGGTTCTACTGGCCCACAAGGAGAAACAGGTTCGAATGGCCCACAAGGAGCAACAGGTTCTACTGGCCCACAAGGAGCAACAGGTCCAACACCTGCAATCCAATCTTTTACAACTTCAAATCTTACTATATCAAGTAATGCGATTACAATTACAGCATCATATCATCATTTAACTCCAACACTTGCAACATTAAACACAATTAGTGGTGGTGGTGATGGAAGCCTATTATTATTAGATTCCCAGAATACAGGTGATACAATTACTGTTAGTAGTGGAGTCGGAAATATTTATTTGAATGGAGGAACTCCATTTACTTTAACAGCAAATAATCGATTATTTTTAGTGAATCGTGGAGGGTCAACTTGGTATGAAGTGAGTAGTTCAGTTATTCCATAAATAAAAATAATATATTGTTATAATATATATGTCAAACGTTCCAGAATATATTAGGTCTGTCTATCAACCGTTTAGCGCATTTGACTCCACATCTGAATCGTGTGGAAATTTAGCAAAAACATCCGGAATAACTGAGAATTTTAGTGGAGAAAGAGGAAAACCTTGGACTCCACAAAGAGACAAAAATAACATTCCTTATGAAAAAACCGTGAATGGAGTCGTGAAATATACTGGTTCCGTTGTGAAAGACCCTGATACTGGATTTTACTATAATACTCAACCTGATTTTAATCAAAATGCTGTTTTACCTTTATCACAAGGAATGTCGGACTATATTTTTCAAAATCCATACAAATAAAAATTGATGCAAAATCCTCATAAAAATATTACAGTTAATCAAAAATGACTATTCAAACAATTATTTCATTTTTTGAATCGTGCAGATTCCCGCATATTTCAGCCGAATTGCGCAAATTGAAGAAGCGAGACGCGACTGACTATCACAAAGTCAAGCAATTCCTTTTGAAATTGATTCGCCAGTCCGCTTTCATTCTCCCGCGCGACCATCAGCATATAAAATCCGACGATGTTTATACGCTTCCAGCTGAAACAATCAATTCACAGCTCCAACAATACATGAATATGACACTCAATTATGCGAATGCGTGGGTTGATTGTTGTATGGTCTTGTTCAGCTCCGGCGATGTATCCGGAATTGCGCAATCTTATGACGGCTTCATGTCATATTCCGCATTTGTTGAAGGAAATTTTGAGGTTGCGTTGTCCTCCGTTTCTTTGGAGACTCAAAAATAAATGACTATTTTTGATTCGCCAAAATTATAAAAAGTTTTTTTCTTATAATAAATCAATGATTGAAAAATATTCTGATAGAGCCGTAGGATACGGTTTCGCATTTATATTAATTATCCTATTATTAACCGCAATTTTTTCATATCGCTACAATAGTGAGGTTGAAATGGAGTATTTTTCGAATTATGTGGCTCTCGATGATATACTAAAAAATTGATAATTTATAATATAAATAATCATTCAATAATAAGAACATGTTCAATATTTTAGGAATAATTAATGAACTCCCCCAAAATCCATCGGAGGCCCTTATTCAATTGAACTCCATTTTTGCGAATGAAAATATTAGCAACCAGTTCAAAAAAAATAAACCAGCCTCTGACCCAATATATAGCATTGAAATGAAATCATTCGATAAAGCAAAAAGTCATAAGAAACCGTCATTTCCATCAAGTGTCTATATATCACATATGAAGTCAGTTGGAAAATCGCGAGAGCGAAAACCATTCCCAAACTACAATCCCATCTTTAAATTGTGGGAAACACACAAATATAACAAAGACTGGATGCGTATTACGCATGAAGATATAGCATCCGTAATTGAAAACAGGGACACAAATGACCATTATGGCGCTAGTTTTTTCGTATTACAAAACCTGATTGATTTAGAGCCCAAATTGCTGGATTTTATGGTTGATTCATATAACCGGCTATTGGACCACGAAATCTGTTCCGAATGGAGCAATTGTGGCCTCGTCTCATCCCACAAAGGAGGAGATATATCTGAACCAAAGAATTTTCGGCCTCTTACGATTCTTCCCATCGTCGTCAGAATATGGGATAGTATTATCAGCAAAAAGCTCAGCGACCTGTTGAAAAAATATGGAATCATTGATACACTCGTTCAGAGGGGCGTATTAAGTGGGGTCGGTGGTCTTTCTCAGAATTTGCTCGATGTAAATCGAGCGATGTGTTCAATGGAAGATGATGAGATATGCTTCTTTATTGATATAACGAACGCATATGGTTCCGTCAATTACGGCTTGCTCTGTCATATCTTGCGAGAATACAACTTCTCCCCAGCTCTGACGGAATACATCAAAACCTATTATATGAACGCATACGCCTCATATGATGGACAAATATTTCGATGGGATAACGGTCTTTACCAAGGGTCCGGCCTATCGAATGTCCTTTTCTTGATATATATTGACTATGTTTTAAAGAATGTGATGACCGATTTAAAGATGATGCGGGTCATTGATTTTGGATATGATTTACAAGCGAATACTCGCGCGTTCGTCGATGATTTAGTTGTGTTTCTTCCAAAGGATTCATGTGGTCCCGCAATTCAATATATCCAGATGATTTTTGGATTCTATGGGCTTGAAATTAATCAAAATAAAACGTATTTTTTCATGAATGATGAGAAAGTGTGGGAGTTATCAATTCGCAATATCCAATTCAAGCGCGTCCATATCGATTTTTTGTATTTAGGAATTGGATTGATGTGTTTTCGCGAAGAATTTTTGGCGAATTATCACAAAAAAATACAGTCATACTTAGAGGAAATTGATACATTCGCAATTGAATCGAAATACAAGCTCTATTTGTATTATCGGCGCGTTTTTCAGAGAATCAATCGGACACTCGAATGTTATTACGCAATTCTTGGAAGAACTGGCGGATTGGATGAAATTATGAAGCTCATCGGATATTTCATTTATAGATGGACCGGTTCATTCCCAGACACATATTTAGTAAAACATATTGGATATATTGGAAATAAGGCGACCAATAAAGAATTGTCTGAGTCTGAAATAGTAGATTTTCAATCCCTTTTTGGAGTTGAAAATCCAACAGACGATGATTTTAGTCAAGAAATAAAGGCGATTAATACGGACCCCTATTTCGGATTTTGATATTCGCCACTTAATTTCTATGTCATAAATAATGATACTTATAATTATTATTCTCATTATATTTTTCGCGGTTATTTTAGCACCATCCTCGCGCGAATGTTTTGAGGGATGTCGCGATTTTAATGGGCGACTATACAGTGGGACCACACCTGCGTGTATGAATAAAGAACGGAGCCGTTGCTATTCTTTCTATGATGGATATGGGGAACTTCACGCGCCGTGTGGGATGAATGAGATAAGCGGTCGCGAAACAAAGGAAAACTGCGATGGTTGTAGTAAGCACTGTCAGTATTGTATAGACGTGAATCGCAGAGGGAGTTGTATTTCGCGCCAAATATTCGACTGTAAGTTGTGTCCATATAGCGACATATGCTTAGAAAATCCGTTCGATTTGAATATGAAAAAGAAGGCGTAAATTATAAAATCATTATCATGATTTAATCATGAATATTATCTGGAAAATACAGTTTGTCCATATTTCTTATTTATCTTTTCTAGAGCCGTATCCAACTGACTTCTTCTCGTAGATTCTGATTTATCTAAATCAGGTTCAGATTTAGGTTCAGATTTAGGTTCAGATTCAGACTTCTCATTCAGTTTTGGTATAACAAGATCCAAATCTCTCATTCTTATAGATTCTAATGATTCAGAACCTGAACAATAATCAGAATCTGAACCTGAATCAGAACCTGAACCTGAACCTGAACCTGAACCTGAACCTGAACCTGAACCTGAACAATAATCAGAATCTGAACCTGAATCAGAACTTGATTTAGATGAATCAGAAGGATTCTCATACACGGGTGCTCTCATCAAACTAAGAAGCCATTTTGCATGCGCTACTGGGTTATCCTCTGGATGTACATAAACACCATCATATCTGCTCATTTTGATTTATAAGTGTAAAAAATAATTGAATATTTACAATCAATTTTTGTCGTGATTCGCTCGACAGGTCGGACAGATTCTCATTCCGCGATGAGAGAACCAGTGTTCAATGCATCTACGATGAAATGCGTGGTCGCATCGTCCGCCTCGAACCATAACACACTTGTCCAAATCTTCATCGCCTCCACAAATTGGACAGGCATCTTCGATTCCGACCAGTGATTTCGTAATAAATAGGCTTTCCGCATCTGGAAAATGAAACCAGTCTGAATACGTTGTTTGAATCTCTCGAATAAACCTGTTTTTTCTCTCATTCGTAATCCAATCATATTTTACATAACAGACTTGTGGTCCGAAAACGACACCAATATAGTAAAAATTCTTTGGATTCATTTCGGAATATTTTGCTGAAATATTATGTATTTCAACTATGCGATTTCCAATTAGAGAAACGTGAAAGTTGTTATATTCTCTAAGATGTATCGACCAAATGTCAATACAGCACCAAGCATGAAAAAAATCACAAGAATATTTCTCATTAAAATTCCTGAAATCGAGACTTTTGAATTCATTCAAATGGGGCATAGTTATTTCGGGAAATTGACGCAAAAACCGGAGTTTATCTAAAATGAGCTTCTTATTTTTGGGGTCCTGCGACAATCTATCGTTTATAGATTGTAATGCGAGTGATATAATTTCAGTGTCCATTTTTATTATTTCATTAAAATTTATATTATAAAATGTCAATTTTTATATATTGATAAAAATGGCTCAGGGCCATATGAAAAAAAGCCACAGTTGTCATCTAGTCCATCAGACCAGTTTTCGAACAGACCAAACTGTCCAGCAGAGCAGTTGTCGGACAGACCAAACAGTCCAGTAGAGCAGTTGTCGGACAGACCAAACAGTCCAGTAGAGCAGTTGTCGGACAGACCAAACAGTCCAGTAGAGCAGTTGTCGGACAGACCAAACAGTCCAGTAGAGCAGTTGTCGGACAGAAAATTTGTATCCAGCAGACCCAACTGTCCATTAGAAGACTCTTGTTCAGAAGACTCTTGTTCAGAAGACAAGTTGTCCAGAAGACAAGTGTCAACTAGTTCTGGGTCAAACAGACCCAAGTCTCTTTCAGATGGTCCATCAGCCAGTTGTCCAGCAGACAAGTGTCCAGCTAATTCGAATTCTAAACCGGAATCAGAACTGACATCTTCGAAGTTCCAGTCTGATCTCGGTATCGATTTTGAACGAGAAATCCGGTCTTCTTTGCAAAAAGGACAGTGTCGTTTGGTATAAGATGCTAAACTGCTTGAATGTTTTTCGCAAGTCTCGTTCCTACACTGGTTACATCTTCGTATTTCACGATTATGATCGCAGATCTTACTGCCACCACACTGTTTGCATAAGCTTTTGCAGCGTCCATGTAGACATATATTGCGACCACCACAGTCTCGGCAGTATATTTTTGTATTTCCATGCTGACAAATCGCACTTCCACCACACTGTTTGCAGAATCTTTTCTGGCGGCTATGCGGACATATCCCACTCCCACCACACTCTTTGCAGAATATTTTCTGGCGGCCATGCGAACATATCGCAGCCCCACCACATTCTCTGCAGATTCTTTTCCGGCGACCATGCGGACATATACTGCTACCACCACAGTATTTGCAGAATCTTTTCTCGCGGCCATGCGGACATATCCCACTCCCACCACACTCTTTGCAGAGTCTTTTCCGGCGGCCATGCGGACATATCCCAGTCCCACCACACTCTTTGCAGAGTCTTTTCCGGCGGCCATGCGGACATTTGTTCCTTAAACGTAGAACCGGCTGAGTTGGAACAGGAGTCGGAACCGGCTCAGTTGGAACCGGCTCAATTGGAACCGGCTCAGTTGGAACCGGCTCAATTGGAACCGGCTCAGTTGGAACCGGTGAAATTGGAACCGGTGAAATTGGAACCGGTGAAATTGGAACCGGCTCAATTGGAACTTGTGGAGAGCATATTTCACATAACATTCTCCTTTTATTATGAGGACAGCGTGTCCAACAAGTCAAACACATGTGAAGAATCCGTTTATGAGCACACAGATTCTTCTCCGGACAACATTCACGACACTTTCTGCGTAGCTTTCCATGACCACAAAGTGCATGACCACCACAACCGGAACAAGCATCCCTGCGTCTTCCATGTATACAAATGCGGTTTGGATTGTGTTCATGCCCACATATTCTGCAATCCGATGCACGTTTCTTCCCGTGAGAACAAATCTGCCGATTTGGTCTATTATATCTACGATTTTCCATTGAATAACAATACGAATAATCAATATATAAAAACTCAACTCGATTTTACCATCAATTTTATTTTCTAATCAAAGCTCAAAAGTTTTTTATCTCTTAAATTAATATGGAATATCTTATAGAAGGAGTGCGTAATATATATCATAAAGATTGTAAGAGATTCGTTGAAGCGAACAAACAAATAATGGACGACGTTAAATACAACAATTACCCCACATTGAAACCACTATTTGATTTAAAGCCCAACAATTTTAAGGAGCTTATGATGAATATTAATGCGATGGATTGCGCCGTCTTGAATGAATCACTACTGTCCTCCAAAATTGACTTGAATATCCAGATGTTATTGCTACGTTATTATTGCGAATCCCATAACGAAAACGTAAGTTTAGTGGTTATGAAAAATAAAACAGTAGATAAGAGTGAGGACGTCTATCATAAAATCGAGATGAAAATCAGTAAAAAACAGTTAGAGTTCATACAATTACAGATAAACTTTATGCGAATGCCCTTCGATAACTTTTGTTCATTCCTTTATGAAAATCAGGAGAAATTCAGAAAAGCGGACCTCAGCCAGTTCAAAGATACTCCAAAAACCATCAAATTGAATATATACGTTATCAATAATGCGAAAAAAGTGTATAAAGGAGCCATTTTTCAGTCGACCCATTTTTATGAGTTAGTTGAAGGCGCCAAGATATTTTTACACGCGCCGAACTATGATATTTTCGAAAAACAGCTGTCTTATGCGTATGGAATTGATTATGAAAATACGGTCCGTGTATTTTTTAGAATCAGATTCTTGAAGTTTTATTTATATGCGCATTATTCACTTTATGATATGGAATATTATATTGTAAGTGGGAGTTATTTACTGTTTTGCTTGGGGATGCGCGTATCGAAAGATACGGATATTTATTGTTTAGAAGGACCTAACAATAGATTGATTGATAAAAGAGCAATGAAATGTAATTATGATGTGAATCATATTAAAATAAAAGATAATGATTATGGAGATTGGAATTATATATGTTTATATCCGGATGATAATTATATAATATTTGGGTTGAAATTGAATTCAATAAATGTCGAAATTACAAAAAGGTATTATCGGTATTATGTCAAGAAATCACAAAAGGCTTTAGCGGATTTATTATTATTGAAATATTATTTAGGGGAAAATATTGGAATCGAAAAATCTGAGAATGAAAAGAAATTAACTAAGTTATTTACTGGAATTAATTTGGATGTCCAATTAAATAAAAATATTGACCATATGTTATATTTCCGATATAAAAATTTTAATAGGAAAAAAATAATGGATTATTACAAAAATAAAATGTAAATAGATTATATAAATGGATGGATTAAAACAACAATTAGAGAGAGTTAAAAAACAACGAGAAAAAATAAAGTTAAATATATCCGGATTATATGGTAAAATAAGGCATATACAAGCTATAACTCCAACGAAAACTAAATATATTGAAGGCCATTTAAAAAAAATTTCAGATAAAGAAAGTAAAAATAAAGATTTAATTACAAAAATAGGTGAAATTAGAGATGCAATGAAAATACAATATCAAATAAATAAAGAACAACGAGAAAGAGATAAAGAACAACGAGAAAGAGATAAAGAACAAAGAAAACTAGAAAGAGAACAACGAGAAAGAGACAAAGAACGAAGAAAAAGTAGTCGACCAGTTTTAGCAAGAACTGTAAAACCAAAATCTTCAACACCATCATCAGCACCATCATTATTAAGTAATTTACTTCGTCCTTCTTCTAGTAACTCGAAACCGAAGAATCAAGCTAAAACCACTCATGCAGGTCCAGCACGTCCAGCACGTCCAGCACGTCCAGCACGACCAGAACGTCCAGCACGACCAGAACGTCCAGCTCTTTCAGCCCGCGATGAATTTAAAATTAAAATGTTTGCGTTAATTGATTCAAATTCAGCCAATATTGAAACAGATATAGATGAAGAAATGAAACAAACAATTGATAGATTATATAAAACTGCGATATTTCATATTGTTAATGATACCGATTATGCTGTTTTATCAAAGAAAAAAAGTATTGAAATCAATGGGAGAAAAGCAGATCCAAACAAAGGAATTACTGCCAAAAAAGGAACAAAAGAATTTATTTTAGACGCAATAAATAAAAAATATAGTACTAATTTTAATTCATTTAATGAATTTATTGAATATTGTAAAAGTTTACCAGAAGTTGATGAATTAAAAAAAGTAAATTCATATAATTATAGATTAAAAAAAGTAAATTTATATAATCACGAAAAATATAAACAAGTTGGTGATTTAATAACATTGTGTGTTGATTTATTAATTGAAGAAATTGAAGAATCAACTCGGGATGAAACAGCGTTTCGAGAATTCCGCGACGTATATTTATATGAGATTGATAAAAATGCTCAACGATATGTTAGTATATACAATGAATATATTCGTAAAAATGGAATTAATGTTCAAGCATTTACAGATGAAGAATATCAAGATTTTATAAAAAAAGTATTTACAGAGAAAGGAAAGTATGTTGGTTCATACGCTTATCAACAATATTTATTGCATCTACCTAATTCAGAATATAAAACAGACCGTAGTTATGGTAAGGATAATTTATATTTATATCCAAAATCAGAAAAGAATAATTTGAAACATACGAAGGAAGTAAGACTTGATGAAAATATGGTAGGTATTCAATTATCAAATAGTGATTTAAAGAAAAGATTACTTCGTTTAGCATCATCATTAAATATAGACATATTTATATCAACAATCAAAAAAATTAAAGAAGAGATTGAAGGAAAAAATAACGCAAATTCAGAAACTAAAAAAAATATGATTAATGAAGCAGAACGAGAATTGATTGAAAGTATTAGAAAACGTATTGGTGGTTATTTTGAAAGATTCGAAATATCAGATATTATAAAATTATTAAAAAGAATTGAAGAAATATATCCGAAAGTATATGACGAAGAGATAGAAACAATTAAAAATAAACTAAAAAAAACTATCTACGATAAAAAAAATAATTATCTTGATGGATATAAAAGATTATTAACTTTAATACCAAATATAGAAGAATTTCAAAAAATAAGAAAAATAATTAAAGATAAAATTATTGGATTTGAAAATTTATTAGAAAAACTATCAGAATATTATGAAACTGTAGATATTAATCAAATTATTGAATTTAAAAATAAAAATGAATTATCAAGTGAAAACAGAGATAAAATAATTAATCAAGTAAAAAAAACATTAGAAAGATATTCCGAAAATTTGCATCTTGATAATTATATTACATATGGTAGTGGAATTATAAATAAAGATTATGATACATTACAATATAATATTGATAAAGTTAGTGGATTAATTAAATATTATGAAATAATTAGTAATATTGACCAATCATATAGTATTGATAATATTTTTAATTTATTTTTATCAAATGATTTATCTAATACATATTTATGCAAATTATTATATAATTTTTTAATTTTAAAAATAAAAGAAAATTCTGGTATTGATATTAAAAAAAATTATGATAAATTATCAGTTCATGAATTAGGAAAAATATTATCTCAATTAAATAGTTTACAAATAGGAAATAATTATTTATCAAAATTAATAATACATAATAAAAAAGAAATAAAAGGATATTATCAAGAGTTATTAAAAAATGAAGTAAATCAAGTATCAAATAAATTTAATAAAGAAATTTATAATGAAAAATACAAAGATATAACATTCAATAATAAAACATTATCATATGATGAGTATATATTTTTATATTTTCTATTATTAATTAAATCACTTGATTATTTACAAGGTGGATTATATGCTTTTATCAATTTTAAAATTCAATCTATATTTACAAATGATGATTATACAAATTTAAAAATTGAAACAATTGTAGCAGGAGGTAAACCGATAAGTGGAAATGAAGAAAAAGGTAAATCAAAAGAAACTAAGCCAAGTGATAATCCTTATTCAAAAAAAGGACTAAAAAAAATGAGACAACAAGCGATTCAAGAATCTCAAAAAGTTAAAAAAGAAAAGAAAACGAGAAAATCAAAGAAAAATAATAATATTAATATTAAAAGATATAACAAATTTTATAATATACCTGAATATGAGAATTGTAATATTAATATAACAAATATTTTTAGTGAATTTATTAATAGACTAAATGGATTTTTTGATGAAAATGAAATGTATAAAATGGAAATGTTTGAAATAGTAATTATATTTTATTACACATGTAAAGATATTTTTGATTTAATTAAAGATATGGATACATTTGTTAAATTTATGAAAATATTAGAAAAAGGAATTGATTTTCCAAATCCAACACCATCAATGTTAAAAATATCTGATAAATATGACTTTAAATATCTTTTATATAATATTTTGTCAATAACGATAGATAAAAATATAGAAAATAATCAAGCTGGTGGAGAAGGTGAAGAAGGTGAAGAAGATGGAGAAGGTGAAGAAGATGAAGAAGATGAAGAAGGTGAAGAAGGTGGAGAAGATGAAGAAGGTGGAGAAGGTGAAGAAGGTGGAGAAGGTGAAGAAGATGGAGAAGGTGAAGAAGGTGGAGAAGATGAAGAAGGTGAATTTACAGAAGTTAAAAGAAAAAAGAGAAAAAAATCTAAAAAGACTGGAAATACTGGAAATACTGGAAATACTGGAAATACTGGAAATTTTGTAAATTCAGAAAATAATGAGGAATATCAAGGTCAAGAATCATCAAGGTCTGAAACGATTCAACTAAAACAAAAATATAATAAAATACTAAATAAATATACTAATCATAAATCATCAGTACTTTATTTTCCAGAATGGTTGAGGGCATATGCAATTAATATTTGTATAATTTATATCGGTGAAGAACCTTCAAATTCAAATAATAAAGAAATAATTAATGTATTATATACTAAATTATCAGAATTAAATATAGATATAACACAATTTCTGGGAATTAATGTTAGTGCTAATTTATCAAATGCGGAATATAGAGCATTAATGGGTTTCAATCGGGAACATTTTCCAAATAAAAATAAAAATAAAAATACAAAAAAAATTATAAGAGATATTAATGAGGTATCAGTTTTTGAACAGTTAAGAAATCAATTTATAAAACAACAACAAGAAAAACATCTTAAAGAAATTAAATTTAACGAAAATAATGATTTTAGCATTAAACGAATCTACAAAGGAATGTTAAATAATAATGAGAAAGAAAAATTAACAAAATCAGAAAAATCTAATATAAATAAATATATAAATCAATTAAAAGAAAAAGCAGAAACTAATATAAATGAATATAAAAAATCATTAGCAATTGAAAAAAATAAAAAAAGAATAAGTAATGAAAATTTTGTAAGACAAAATTTAAATAAAAGTCTAATGAATAATGGTGCGTATATTAATCAGTTATTAAATCAAGACGAGTATGAATATACAGAACAAGATATAAAGAATATGGAAGATTTAAAGAATCGATTTTTTGAAAATAAGACAATCGAATCACAAGAACAAAAAAATAAATATAATAAGCTTCTTTTATTTATAAAAAAACAAAAGAAAAAATTACAAGAAAAAAGAAAAAAAGAAAAATTAAATAAATTAACAACAAATATTAATGAACAAACTAAAAGAGTTGGAAATGAAAAAGAAAATATTGAACAATTATTAAAAAATATTGATGATATTAATCAAACAATAATAGAAAAAATTCAAGAAATTCAACAAATGAAAACTGGTTCCAAAAATTTAGATAGTTGGATTGATTCAGAATTAACTAAATTGCGAGATAAAATAAAAGAAATAAATGATAAAATAGATGAATTAAAACAAAAATATAATACTAACAAATCAAAAAATGTAAAAGAAAAAGTAAAGTTTCAATTATTAAATAAAAAACGAGTATTAAAAGGAGGAATTAGTTCAGAAAATCTTAATATAATTTCATTAAGATATAATATTTTACAAGAATTAAAAGAATTAACTAAAGAAATTCAAAACATATTAACCATTGATATTGTTCAAATTATTAAAGAAACTGAAAATATTAAACGTTATGAAAAATTTGTAAAAGATAAAGATGAATTCAATTATGATAAAATAATTGAAGAAATAGCAATAGCTGTTGTTATTCATTTATTCGATATTTTAGATTCAAGAAATAATATTGAAAACAATTTTGCATCAGGAGAAATTAAAAAAATAATTGTAAAATATAAAGAATATATTAAATATACCGAGTCTGAATTTGATGATTTATCATTATATTTAAGTTATATAACAAACTATGTTTTATTTTATGTAATATATTTTAGTTTATATAATACGAATAATACGACGAATCAAAATAAAATATTCGTCAGAAATAAAAAATCTAATAGATTATCAAATAATATTTTTGGTGATCCAACTTCAACAAAATTTACTGTAACAACTACTACTAATAAACATGTAACAGACCCAAAACCTAGACAAAAAGGAGGTCTGAATGATAAACAACAAATATTACAAATAATAAATAAATGTAGTCAATTTTATAAAGAAAAAAAATCAGAAGATTACAATTCAATATTAAGTAATATTAAGAAAAATAAATATTTATATGATTTATTATTACTTTTATATTTAAAGTTATTAAAAGCTATTATTTCAATTAAGACATCTAAAATAGTAATAAAAATTGATTATTTACCATCTAATTATGAAAAAATCGATATTTATTTTAATAAGATGTATATTAAATTCGATGAAGTTAAATCTGATATTGATACCAGTATAGAAAATAATATAAAAAAAATAAAATATATTTCAAGAAATGATAAATCAATAGAACAATTAAAATATATAGTTGGTAAAATAAGATATCGTTTACCAGATGAGCCGAATATAGAATTAAAAGCAAATGAATCTACACTTATTCCACTAACTGATAGCTTACCTCAAAATAAATCACTATTAGAAAGAATTTTGGAAATAATAAAACCGAAAGTTCCAATAAAAAATACAACACGAAATGCTGATATGGTAAGAAAAGTAAAAAAAACAGAGGAAGAATTAAAAGAAGAAGAAATAGAAAAAATGATAGCTGATATTAATCAATTATATGCAAGTTTAGACACATTAATTGAAAAAGCTGGAAAAAGTATATTTTTACAAACTAAATCAAATATTTATAAAAAATTACTCAAACAATTTCCAAAATTTGTTGAAGAAACTCAAAGGCTATATAAATCAATCAAAGAAACAATTGAAAATATTAAAAAATTACAATCTCAAATTTCAAAAAAAAATAACAATTTATCTTTAGATGAATATTATAAACAAGTTAAGGATATAAATACTCGTATTTCACGTTATTATAAAGAATTAACAAATTATATAACTAAAATTGAAATGATTCAAATAGAATATGAAAAAGAAATTAAACAAAAAGAAGCCCAAATTAAAAAACTTAAAAGTGATATAAATTTATTGAACCAAAGTATATATGTAACTATTCATGGCAGAAAAATAGAAAAACAAGGAACAAATAAATCCACATTAAATAAAAGAAAAGAAAAACTTATTTCTCTTAAACAACAATTAAAACAACTTTCGACTGAAGAAAATTCTATGAATAATACACAATCTATTCTGACATCATCAACTAGTGGATATAGTTATATGGAGAGAACAGAGAATACAAAACCATCAACAGTGGTTTCTTTTAATGAAGAACTAGAATTAAATAGAGAAAAAGAGAGAAAAGAAAAAGAGAATAAAGAAAAAGAGAGAAAAGAAAAAGAGAATAAAGAAAAAGAGAATAAAGAAAAAGAGAATAGAGTTAAAAAAGCATTAGAACAAAAAAATAAAGATGGAAAAACTATTAAAGAAAAAATTAGTATAATTTTTACTAAATTATCTAAATATGGTATCCTATTCTCAGAAGATATTTATAGTTTTATGCAATCATTCTTAAAAGATAGGATATCTTTATTGAATTTAAATACGAATATTTTAAAAATAATAAATGAATTAACTATTATAATAAAAGTATTTAATGGTACAAATAATATTACTGGAATTAATGGTAATAGATTAAATGAATTAAAAAAGAAAGTAGGTAATTTCAATGAAACTACAAAAGATATACTAATAAAATGTCTAAATGAATTGAAAGAACTAGGTAAAAAACCACAAGCAAGTCAAGAACAAGCAAGTCAAGAACAAGCAAGTCAAGAACAAGCAAGTCAAAAACAAGCAAGTCAAAAACAAGCAAGTCAAGAACAAGCAAGTCAAGAACAAGCAAGTCAAGAACAAGCAAGTCAAAAACAAGCAAGTCAAAAACAAGCAAATATAGTAAATGAAGAAATTATGATTAAAACAATATTAGGTATTATACCAAATAAAGATGGAAAAACTATTGAAAAACAATTTGAACTTATTTTTACTGAATTAGCGCAATATACTGATTTATTATCAAAAGATACTCGTGATTTTATGGGTTCCGCATCAAGCGGTTTTGTATCTTTAAGTGTTTATTCAACAAATATTAATAAATTAATAACTGAATTAGAATATATAATTTCTGTGTTAAATGGTAAAAATACAACTAATGAACAATTAAAAAAGACATTAACTAAAAAATATAATTCAAGAAAAGACGCAGTAAGAAAGAAATTAAATGAATATAAAGATAAATTAACAAAACTTAATGAAAAACTTACATATTTTATTCAAAAATATAGAGATTATATGATTATATATTCTAAATCTCATCCAACAAAATTAAAAATGTTAAAAGAATCATCAAATAAGCAAACTAAAAAGAGAATACTTAATGAAATACAAGCAGAGATTACAGCAGATAATAACATATTAAGTGTTCAAAATGACTTTCGTTCTACAAATGAATATATAAAATTTAGGAACAAATACTATAAGAATCATCCAGAAATGTTAGAGGCAACAAATGCTTTAACAGGACAGAAGAGACTGAAAAAAATGAACTCTGAATTTAAAAAATCACAAGGATTAAACAATTAAACAACTTTATGTAAAGCGCAAATATTAACCGGAGGAAAATTCTTGTAATTCTTTTTAATCGCAAGTTCCCATCCTTCCTTCATTTTCCCATCAAGCAACATTTTTACATACGAATGTTTAACATGTGGGACCTTGTTTTCTAAATAAACAATATTTTCTTTTCCTAAAATGAAATATTTTGAAAAAATAGTATCTATTTCTTTAAGAGAAAACTCCTTGTGTGGGAGGCTACTCACAATATTGTCATACTTCTTATCATCCATCTTTTTATAAATGAAATTCTCGTTTATATAATTACAGCGTTCCCCGTATTTCTCCTGCGCGATATCCAGTAAATACTTGTTCGAATCGATAACATCAATCTTCGCGGTCGCATCCATCTTTTTAATAAGAACATCCAACACACCGCAATTACCAACGCCGATTAACAAAGTTGTTCCATCTTTCCGGATGTGGTTCGTTATCCCAATGCTTATTTTTTTATTCAGGGGCCACAAGTATTTCTCGTTCTCCATTTTGCGAACAATCTTAAATAAATACGAGTATTTGCGATATAGTATATAACTGAAAAATCCGAATGTTGTTAAGAATATAACAGCAATAATTATCGATATAGTTATTAAAAAAATATAAATTGATTTCATTTATTAAATTGGAATAAAAGAAATCGATAAATCAAACGTAAAACTTTTTTCTAAATAAATGTAATGAATCAAAACACAAATAACTCACAAAAAGAAACATCACAATTAAAATTGGATGATAAAAACTCCCAATTTTTTGTTAATTTAGTCTTGGATTTCGTTTATAATTTCAATTCAAATCCTGTGCAATATCAATCCGGAAATCAAGCAGATGGCTCATCATTAAAACTCGTTCTGACCGGTGATATGGCGGGGAATATTTATAAAACATCCAAGAAAATTCCAGAAAAATTAACGATGACATTAGTTGGAGCTGATATTTCAATGGATAATTTCCAGCGAATACTTATAAATATGAAAAAAGCTTTTTTTGATAAAATAAAAGAGGATGAAGATAGAGATGATTACTGTTGGTTGGTTCAATTTGAGGGGATATTTAAAGCGGAATTACATCCGGCTCAGTCCGCGAATAACCCAGCTAACCACCAACAAGTCAATAAGCCAATAATTCCTAAAATTTCATTTGTAATAATTGAAGAAGAGAAAAAGAACCCGCAACAATCAGTATCAAATAACCCCACAAATTCAAATAAAAAACCTCAATTGAAAAGTGGGATAAAATTAGTAATTGAATCCTATAAAAAGTATGAGCTCCCATTTTTAGAAATTGAAACCGCAACGGAACTTCCATCAATCCAAGTTTATCCTAACATTTTTATTCCGAATCAATCTGGCTCAAATATTGGGCCGGAAGATGAACTATCATGCGCTGTTTTACTAAAATTACACACATACGAAAGAAATAGTAAATTATTTGGATTGAATGAATATAAAAATCACATGAAAAATAAGAATCATCCAGAATTACTGCAAAATAACACTGGTAAAACATTGAGTTCTTTACTAAATACAGAATATCAAAAGCAATATAAGAAGAAATTGAATGAAGGCGTTGTTGAATCAATGAATCAAAGTAAGCAACCAGAATATCAAGAAAAAATACGCGCGTTATATGATAAGTGTGGATTATTTTATAGAAAAGAATCTAATAGTTTCTTTCAAGGAAAACCGCGAATGTATGGAATTTATCAAAACAAGCGGGAAAATATAAAGTTTGATGAAGAATCGCAAGAACCGCTCCCGCGTTTAAAAAATGGAATCCGCGTCATAAAAACTGATTTCTCAATTGATTTTGTTCCAAAACCGGTTTATTCAAGCAAATTTGAAGAATCACAACAACCTAATACGCAACCAAAATTAGAAGTATCGAACCGTTTCTCAATTCAACCATATAAATTAGAAATTAGTCAATCCCCCAATTTAGAGCGGTATTCTCCATTTATGAAACTGACATCGTTCGATTATTTACCGCACTCATATGAGGTTGGAAAGCCAACATCCCCACTTTTTCTAAGTCAGGTTGAAAAAATAAAGGTAGCAGAAAACACCACCGAATACGTCTTACAATTTCGCATAATTCCGGCAAACGAGTATAAAGTCCAACTCCCATTTTTAGCGACGAAATGGTATATGATTATTGTGAAATCTGAGCCACAAAGCGCAAATGTATTCACATTATATGAACAAAACTACACAAATCAGAATGGTAAAACAAAACGGCGACTAACAAACCAATATCAATCGCCAAATCTTCAAAAAAAAGAATACAAATTTTACAGGCATAAAGTTAAACTCGCATCAGTCGTTGAAACATATATGTCGGTCGTCAATGATGGAATGACATATGTTTGTCCAGTAAGTGTATTGGTCTTCTCCGAAAGCGCACAATCCTAAATATAAAAATATCATAAGAGTATAGAGATGAATTTTCCAGTGGATACCCGTTCCGACAACAAAATAACCGACCGCCAGTTTAGCACATATTCCTATCACCAGCCTATCCAGCAATCCATACAAAATCCGAGTATGTTCGACCGCAACTATTTCCAGATGAATCATCAAACCACCAATTTGGACACCCTCCGCCAGCATAATCCCACGGACCGCCTCTTCGAAACATCCCAAATATACCGTAATTTTGGAGCATCTCAACCACAATCATCCAACTTCCAACAAACGCGCGAATCCAAGTCGAATATGACCCACGGGGATGAAGCATCAAGTCGCGTGTTCATAGATATTCCCCACCGCAATTATAGCAATGATGTATCCCAGCGTATAAGTGGGTTCGGTATTGTTCCAAAAGACACTCGATATGAGAATGATGAGAAGTCAAGAACGAATGACGCTTCTAACATGAGAACGACCCGATATTTTGGAACTCCGAGTAATAATTTATAAAAAAATCTTTTAATAATTTAGATAATGAAAAATAATCAATTATTTAGAAAGCCCCCAACTCTTGATTTATTTAGCCGGTTCGCCAAAATATTTGGGCTAACGGATATTAACGACTGCCGTAAATTTACAAGAGATAATTTGACTCATTATAAGACACTCGAACGTTTTAGTGAATTTTACAATGAATTAGAAGAATATTATATTCCTTGTAAAATAGATAAATACTTGAAGAATATGAATGAGAAGAAATTGATTACGGTATTAAGACAGATAGCAAAAACATACGACTATAATGTAATAAGCAATGAGAAATATCTAAATTCTAAAAAAGTTCTCCAATATTCATTGGAGAAAAATAACGGGGTTTTTGAATATGTTAATAAAAATCTCAAAATAATTGAGTTTGATTAGTTCCAAGAAGTTTTCCATCCAGCATATGATGGTTGAATTATTTGAATAAATGTTCCATCACCATTGCTACTATTAATACGGTCGTCAAAACCTCTATATTTAATCCGAGAAATAATCCATGAATTATACAAGCTATAATAATATAACTGACGACTCCTTGGGAAAAATGTTTCAATAAACAATTTTGATAGTCCAGTCTCCAAACCGAGAAGTAATTTTCTTGATATATCATAAAGGAATGACATAAGTTGAAACGTATAATTAATAATTTGGAATATGTTTGTATTATTATTAGTTCTAATATATGGTTGATTATACGCGATTTTCAGTATAGTATCATAATTTATACTGGTATTATTATTAAATATTTGGAAGTAATTCATTGATAGCGTGTAAATATTATATTGGTCAAGTGGTTCTAATAAATATCGGTCTGAATATATTATTGAAAGAGAGCATACATCGTCATCGATAGATTCAAACTCGTAATTGTTTAAACTGAATGGAGTTAAATTTGCCCATGGACCAATTAAATTATTACAAGTATTCTTTCCTTCATTATAGAATAAATATGTTTTTTCTATATTTAAACAGAATGAGATAAATTGATTTCGTATAGTATCTTTATATTTTATTTGGAGAGCGTTTGTTATAAGAATACTCGGAACAAATACATTGAATATTTCTTCTAAATTAAATAAATCCAAGTTAGATGGACTATTTATTTGTCGCCTTAAACAACATCCATATTCCGTTTGTGAATTAATCGCAACATTATATTCAATAAATCCATAGTATGGATTAATAAATCGCATATAATAGGGAGTGTATTTCCGATAATTTATATATTGTGATAAATTATAATCGATTGATATATTTGATGTAGTTAATCGAAGGACACAGCACGGTTTTGTTTCTGATTCTACATCTATCTCTTTTTCAGAATTCTTTTTCTTTTCTGTAAATTTAAATGGTTTCGCTTCTTTATTTAACAATGTAGGTTCTTCATCTAACATACTTTATCCAATATAATATTCTCGGGACAATACGTTAATCCTTGTGATGTCAGTGTCTGATGTAAGTAGCCCCGCAAATTCACTCGAACAACGTGTAGCACCGCAAACACAAACTTACTCCTTTCTTCGGCCCCACTGGAAAATATTAAATAATTCAAGTTCGACATATTGCGCGGGTCAATAAGATTAACCCCTCCTACATTATCCCATCCTACACTATAACAGCACACATTCAAGCCCCGATTCACATTTATCTGGACCCTATATGTCTGATTACAGAAACTCCGGAGGATATCAACAAGAGGTTGATTAATGGGGTCGTCAAGTATGACTACTATTTCTTCATCTGTCTTCCCCGCCAAAATAGTTGGTAATAGGTCGTCAGCTAAATCAACTGTTTGCTGATTCCAATATCTCGATGGTAAGCTCATTTATAATATAAATATAAAAGATATTTATATATAGTTTATTTTATAGAATCGTAAAATATAAAAACTAAAATGGTCTTATATCTTTATAATATGTTGCCTACGGATTCTTAATAACATAATTCATATTATACCATAGAAGAATCAATTTCTGGCCCGGAATGCCCGCCGCATAACGATTCTCCGGTAAGAACCAATTAGGCGTCACCATATTATAGCAATAATAGCGCCCATTCGACCTAAATTCCTTCGCCATTTCAAGCGCTGCGTAAAGGCTCTCATAAAATTCGCGCCCCTTCCTCGCAATAATGAAGCTCTTATCCACTTCATCCACGTAAATAATATGCCCATTCACATTAAAGGGGACCGAGAAATCGTATGTATATGGGTTTGGGACAATATATGAGATGAAGGTCAGGTCAATCAAATCATTCTGGTCATACATTTTCGAGTATAATCCCAGCTGTTGAGGAACATAGCGGTAGCAGTATGTCTGGCCCTGCATCTTCAACTGCTGGGCCCAGTCAGTCGCCTGATACAAGTTCGTAAGATACGGCTCATCCACGAATGCCCTCATTATGAATTTATCCATTGGCGTTAGCGTATTGAGGTCTAAATCAAAATAAGTGAGACTATTATATGACATATTATAGCATACATTTATTTCTCGGCCGGATCACTACATTTACTCAAAAAACACTTGCTTCCCTGATTCGTGTAATTGTTGGAGAATGAGTCGCTCGTCGTGAAGGTCAGTTCGCGGAATTCACGGGCCGTGTATTTAAGAGGGACCAACATACATCCAGCTAAATCATAAGGGAAGTTCGCCAAATAACAGAAGTCGCGGGCCTGTTCTAAATACCAAAAGCAATTATTAGATGCCCGATACAGCCCCTGAATTTGCTCTCCCATCGCATAAATGAGTAAAACTTGGATATCTAAATCGTCCAATAACATAATCTCATACTGCTTCGTATATGAATTGAAATATTCAAGCTGGCGATTAGTAATCAAATCGAGGGCGAAAGCCCTGTCTTTCGCCATCTTCTGGCTCGTCGTCCAAAAGAGGTAGAGCGTCTGGGCGTAATAGACACGACTCGCGGGACCACAGCCGTCCTTGTCGCAATAGGAGCACTTATTACAGGGGTCCGGTAAATTTCGGAGGATATTGATATAACGATAGCAATAGAATTTTCCCTGCGCCTTCTGTTCTTGCCCTGCTAAATAAAAGGCGTCCGTTAATTTTTGGATTTGCTTTTGATTACAGAGGAGAAATTTAACAAATGTATTTGTTTTTTCTTGTTCTGGGTTGTAGTCTTGCTTATAATATTGAAATCCGCAATTTGCCATCTTATAATTTATTAGATATTATTTATTTATAGAATTCGGTAAAAAATTATGGTAAATCGGACCATTTTTATTTGAGTAAAAAAACATGCTCTGTTTATTTGCTTGTTTTATTGGATAAAAATCCAACACTCACAAACGTTTTGATGAATCGCCATTCCGATATTCATCAGGACAAAATGTTAAAATTAATCGGAAAATCTGGAAATTTATTCAATATACGTCCAATGGAAATTGCTGGTTCTATTCTTACGAAAAAATCGCTGAAAAGTTCATCACGACATTCGGCCTTTTTCATTTGAATCAGAATGGCGATTTTATTCAATTGTCTTTTGTCGATGGCATTGATAAAATAGAAACCGCACATGACCACGAACCAACAATTTGTGGAAATTATGTTAATGTCAAATTGAGAAATGGAAAAAGCATTGACGTATATCTGAATTACTTAAATTCATTAGTGTATGACAATAATTGCTCAATTGCTCAAATCAAGTGATTTGTTTATAATAAGAAAAATTGATGGTAAAATGTTATAACTTTTGTATGAATTATATTCCATCAACAAAGATGTTTCCAAATTTTCATAATATAAATATTTGTTTACCCGAACCACAACATGTATCCGTGAATAATTTTGGAATGACTCGTTTGAAAATTGTTCAAAGTCGCATAAATTACGCAAAAATGAGGATAAGCGTAGATGACTATTCAGTTTTGAAATATTTATTTACTTTTTCGAGCAAATACGGAGTAATTGGTTCATTTGCTTTTATTCTCAAAAAAGTAATATGTCCAAAGAATACGTTATTCTATCAACTTTCACTTGAATCGGTTAGAAGAGGCCCAGAACTTGAAATTCTTTCATTTATGACTACTGGACCTATATTGAAAGACTCAAAATCAGGAGACCCGATGTTCCTCGTAGTTCTGAAAGAAATCTTGACTATTTTTTCAGAATTGAGATTTACACCGGATATTTTTCTGAAAATAGCGAGAGCGATTGTCCCGCCAGAGTATGTCGTTGTGATGCACAATGAACCAGACCAAGAAATAGCACAACAATTATTCAATCCATTTTCTATTCCGGTCGATTATTTCAGTGTTCAGACAAGGCCGGAGAAAAGACAGCGGAGTTGCGTTCCAAGAATTGAACAATTTTCCAAAGAACTCGCGGTTGAAGTGGTTGAGGAAGAAAAAAATGAAAAGCCAAGCAAAAGGCAACGAAATTAAATCCTCGGATGATTTATAATATATAAACAATAAAAATTGATGGTAAAATGATTTTTTTTATATGGAATAAATTTCACAAGAAAAATGGAAAATTCACAATCCAACCAATTAGATGAAGAGAATGGTTTTATTATCATTCCCGAACATGAAATCACTTCAACAAAAGGCCGCCTTTTTACAGAGCTGGTAGAATATTCAAAAACAGCATTATCAATTGCAAGTTGTGCAACAATTAAGACTGCTGGAATTATTGGAACCGCACTGGTCAGGTTCGGCGAATTAACAAGTTCGGCTTCAAACTTTGTCGGTGATTTACTGATGGTCAAACAAGGCTTTAAAACGGATGATACTCCTGCTCCTGTTTCTCAGTCGATTCTCAGATTGAATGGAATCGTATTTTTCATAATCGAAGAAAAAACATTAGGCTTCGAGAGTGGAAACCGAGTTTGTAGAGTCGTGTTTAAGCTCGATATTACCAAGATTGAGATGTTTCGTCTAACAGAACACATTGGTTTCTTTCTTTTTCACACAAGAGATGGAAATACTGTCGCTACTGTTTTTTCGAATCAAAATTCTGTTAATGAGCAGCTTATACTGACACAGATTGCGGATAAAGAAAGTCAATTTGAGCGATTTGAAGTCTCGGAGGTCTGTATGTATGGAACTGTTTCATTAACTGTATTTTACAAAAACAGAACTGAGAAATACTTTCGAATCGAAAGAAACGGAAGTTTTACGGAAGTCGTTCTTCCTTAAATATAAATAATTTGTATTATTTATATTTTATAAATATAAATAGTTTGTTGCGTCATATGATTGTTTTTTTATTCGAAAAAATTGATGGGTAAATTTAACAAAATTTTAATAGGTTGTTTTATACTTATCATACAATGGGTAGCCATTTATCAAAACAACAAAAACGACCCGATACAATTTGGGAATATGATCCGGTCTCTTCCGAAAGCATTACGGGGGAAATTACGGGCCTACATTTATCGTCCAAGCGGTGTGATGAAAAGGAAACATTCATCACACGTCTCTTTATAGAGCCGGAAGAAGGCCGACGGACTACCGTATGGTTCCGCGAGACACCAGTACAGTATTCCAACGTTCATGTATTCGTTCTCAATGACGAACTACATGTCATTTTAATATCCTCATCCACTTCCTCATCCACTAAAACGAATCAGGATAATACGAGTATCCATCTTGTTTGGATAAAAGAAGAGTTTACTCTGAATAAGAGGAAGGAGCTCGTCATGTTGAAGAAGATGAAGAACGAGCATGTAGAGAAACAAAATAATCACGTTGACTTGTCTAAAGAAATAAGTAATAGGAATATTACTTGTTTTAGGGAGGGACAAAATCCGGTGAAAACCAATTTTGTTCCGACTATTAGTTCAGATCAAATTGACCCTGAAATAAGTCTGACAAGAGTTCAGAATTCTCCGAATGACGGGGACGAGTCAGAAGCCCAAGCTGTTTTTGCGGCTATTCTTGCTGCTGCTGGTAATGTTGCTGCTGTTGTTGCGGCTGCTGCCGAAGCCCAAGCTGCTTCCGAAGCCCAAGCTGCTGCCGAAGCCCAATCTGCTGCCGAAGCCCAAGCTGCTGCCGAAGCCCAAGCTGCTGCTGAAGCCCAAGCTGCTGCCGAAGCCCAAGCTGCTTCCGAAGCCCAAGCTGCTTCCGAAGCCCAAGCTGCTGCTGAAGCCCAAGCTGCTGCCGAAGCCCAAGCTGCTGCTGAAGCCCAAGCTGCTGCCGAAGCCCAAGCTGCTTCCGAAGCCCAAGCTGCTGC
>Ga0129333_10001037_pt1 | contig 24644 bp, 21 predicted proteins | sample CPB6_08_DNA_FD_94474 | JGI IMG/M metagenome (GOLD analysis project Ga0129333, IMG submission 94474) | Freshwater to marine salinity gradient microbial communities from Chesapeake Bay, USA - CPBay_Sum_0.6_0.8_DNA | ecosystem: Environmental > Aquatic > Marine > Coastal | place: USA: Chesapeake...
GTCTTTTTTTAAGTCTGATAAAAGACTCTCCATGTACTCATTTTCCCGATGTCTTTCAATATAATGCTCGCGCATATTCTCAGCGAAAAAACCTAGTGTAACCGCTGAAAATAGCATAAAAAACTCTGTAATATACTCGGACCATTTTTTGGGAATGTGATGTTTGTGGTGTACTTCCATAAACTTGGGTGCTTATATTTATGAAATGGAAATTACACAATTATTAAATTAACCAAGATGGAAGTACATCATAAACACCATTTGCCTAAAAATTGGAAAGAATACTTGACTGAATTCATTATGTTATTCACTGCTGTTACGCTGGGTTTTTTTGCTGAAAATTACCGGGAGCATAAAATTATTGATCACCGGATGGAAGAAAATTATGTTGCTCTTTTACAAGATCTGCGTCAAGACTCTGCCCGAATAAAGGAATTACAAGCTGGTAATGTGGAGGAGCGGAAAGGAATTATAACGTTATTGGATCTTCTCTATAAATATCAAGACGGCAAGCTGACAATGCCGGCTGTGCAGGAGGGGGTAACGGGAATTGGGCGCATGCCAGAGTATGTGACGCTATTTATGAATAATACCACTTTCAAGAATATGCAATCATCTGGTATGCTAAGTTATGTTGATAATACGCGGCTGCGTCAGGAACTTTCTTTCTATTATGAAGTATTGTTTAAAAAGTTGATTGATAACAATAATTTATATGATGATGATGGGAGAAAGTTCTATAACGAGCACTTTCCTATTAAGCAGCCTACTAATAACCGGGTGCTAGATAGTATAATAGGTGGCACTATTCAACTATCAGAAAATTACAGAACCATAAGCGCCAATAAGCACTTTATTTTAAGTATGCCGGTTGCAAGAGAAATTTTATCTGATCCACATACACTCTTAAAAACGGAGTCTTTTTATTTGCGCTTCTGTGTCTACATGCATTTATTGATGACCATTGAAGAGCAAAATAAAAAATTGATTAAGCTGTTGAAAGAGTAATTATTTGAAATGAATTATCGGTTTTCTTTATTCTTCTCCTGCTTAATACTATACTTCATTTTATCTGGTTGTGCAGGGTTCAAAAAAATGAATTGGTCTGTCCGTAACCAAAAAGAGGGGAGTGTTTATTATCAGGAAGCATCTACTTATGACTGGAAAAAACGTGATTCTTTAACTCGTGAGTTGGTTTTGCAAGGGAATATGCCAAGATTTTTACGTCGATTTGTTGCTGTCAAATCAAATTGGAAAGACTCTGTATCCGGAAGCGTCTATAAGATCACTTATTATGTGGCCCCAGATTATCTTTCTGTAGGCGATGATGAAGATTGGGCAAGAGTGCATATCACTCCTTTTTTAGCCCAGGAGCTGGCTGATAGTCTTCACTGTTTTTTGCCAACACGAAAAATGGTTGATCAAATATACCAGCAGGCAAAAATTAAATTATCTCCTGTACCACTATATGCATTTAGAGACAGTACGCCTACTTTTTATCACCATCATTTAATAGTTGAAGGGCAGCGCAAGAGTAGAAAGGGGCTTATAGCGGGCATTCAAAAAGATATCGTCACTTCTGGAAAATTATTTACTTATTCCAAAATGGATCGTGTTGCTATTTATGGTTGGCACCAGTTAAATGGGAAACCCATTCAGCCGCTTTACACCGGGCATGTGTATTGGTATGTAGATTATAGCCAAGGAGTGAGATTGATTTATGAGAATATGCGTGTCAATGGAAAGTGGTTGCATTTTTCTGAACTTTTTTCCAATGAAACGCTGAAAAATCTGCTATGTGATGAGCCAACTTGTGGTACTGGCCGTTACCCAGTTAAGAATTTTTGAAAATTAGTTAACAACCCTAATATTAATCATTTTCGTTGGGGTAGGGTAATAGGCCTGACAAATTGCACAATTGTTTGAAGGGTTTGGCTCAAGTACAAACTTAAAAGTGTCACCAGCCCTTATTGATGAGGGGAATTGACAAGGATTACCAAGTCTGAATGCCCTGTTATGGGATAACGAGGTTTGCGGATCTGTCCAAATTGACTCATACAAAGTGTCTGCTAAAGCTCCATCTTCAAGTGTAATTGTATAATTGCTACAAATTCCTGCCACGGCAAGTTTTCCGGTGAAGTAGTTCAATTGGTCATACCGTTCGCATTGAAATCCGTAGCAGGTTATAAATGCAAAAAGTATAAAAACAGAAGCGATCTTATTCTTCATTGGGACTTTATTTGTTCAAATTTAGTGATAAAGTTGTCCCTTGCTTCTGTTCAACTATAAATCAGTAACTTAACCTGCCTATTAAAACGTTAAACTATAGTTATGCGTCCTCTATTTTTTGCTCTGTTTGTGTTTACTAGTCATTATTGTTTTGCGCAGCTTAAATATCCGGTCACGCAGAAGATTGACGTGAAGGATGATTATCAAGGAACCGTGATTGAGGATCCTTACCGCTGGTTGGAAGACGATAACAGTGAAGCTACCCACCAGTGGGTGGATGCGCAAAATCAAGTAACCAGTTCTTATTTAACTGCTATTCCGTTTCGAAATGCTATTAAAGGTCGGTTAGCTATTTTATGGAATTATCCCAAAATCGGTTCACCTAGAAAGGAGGGGGAGTTTTATTATTTTTTCAAAAACGATGGACTGCAAAATCAAAGTATACTCTATCGACAAAAAGGTCTAACAGGTGCTCCTGAAGTATTTATTGATCCTAATACTTTTTCTGCAGATGGAACCATCGCATTGGGAGGCCAATCTTTTTCCAAGCAAGCTCGTTATATGACTTATATGATTGCTCGTAGTGGAAGCGATTGGCAAGAAGCAATCATACGCGATCTATCAACGGGACGCAATATAGATGATACAATTAAGTGGATTAAGTTCAGTGGAATTTCTTGGCTAGGTGATGTTGGTTTTTATTACAGTCGATATCCCATTCCAGATGCGAACACAAAATTGTCAAAGCAAAATCGCTATCATAAGGTTTATTTTCATCGAATTGGCACCAAACAGTCTGCTGATGAACTAGTGTATGAAGACAATGAACATCCCTTGCGAAATGTTGGGGGTAGTGTAACGGATGATGGACGATTTTTAATTATCTCTCAAACCGAAGGCACCAGTGGTAATGAACTTTGGGTAAAAGAACTTTCTGCCAAGCAAGTTGGATTTTCAAAATTGATTGACGGATTCTCTACCGATCCCGATGTAATTGATAATATAGATGGACGCTTGCTGATTAAAACCAATCAGGATGCTGCCAATTTTAAAGTAGTGTTAGTGGATCCTAAAAATCCTGCAAAAATGAATTGGAAAACTGTTATCGGAGAGAAGAGTGACGTGCTGCAAGGTGTAGGTACTGGTGGAGGATATCTATTTTGTTCTTATCTAAAAGATGCTTCTACCCGAGTTTATCAATACACCTATGATGGAAAATTAGTTAGGGAAATTAAGCTGCCTGGTATTGGTGCCGCATCTGGGTTTGATGGCAAGTCAAAAGACAAATCTCTCTTTTACACATTCACTTCTTACACCTATCCTCCCACTATATACACGTATGATATTGCAACGGGTCAGTCAAGTCTTTTTAGAAAAACAGAAACTGCTTTTAAAAGTGAGGATTACGAAACAAGACAGGTGTTTTTTACTAGTAAGGATGGAACTAAAGTTCCTCTCTTCATTACTGGGAAAAAGGGTTTCAAGTTAGATGGGAACAATCCGGTTTTATTATACGGTTATGGCGGTTTTAATATCGCGCAAACGCCGGGCTTTAGTATTTCCAATGCATTTTGGATGGAGCAAGGTGGGCTTTATGTTGTAGTGAATCTTAGAGGGGGAAGCGAATATGGTGAAGCATGGCACAAAGCAGGAATGCTGGATAAAAAGCAAAATGTATTTGATGATTTTATTGGTGCTGCTGAATTTTTGATTGCTAATAAATACACGCGCAAAGAGCTTTTAGCGATTCGTGGGGGTTCTAATGGAGGATTACTGGTTGGAGCATGTATGACTCAGCGTCCTGATTTGTTTCAAGTGGCCCTACCTGCAGTGGGTGTGATGGACATGCTGCGCTATCATTTATTTACAATTGGCTGGGCGTGGGCTGTTGAGTATGGTCGAAGCGATAATCCAGAGCAATTCAATTATTTATTAAAATATTCGCCGCTGCACAATTTAAAAGATGGCACTAATTATCCTGCAACATTGGTCACTACTGCTGATCACGATGATCGGGTAGTGCCAGCGCATTCATTCAAGTTTGCTGCTCGTTTACAGGAGGCACATAAAGGAAACGCTCCAGCACTTATACGAATCGAAACAAAAGCGGGTCATGGTGCCGGAAAGCCTACTGCCAAACAAATTGAAGAGGCTGCTGACATTTGGAGTTTTGTGCTATATAACATGGGATTACAACCAACAATAAAGTGAAATAGAAATCATGAAATATCTTATATTGTTTGCTACTGCATTTTCAATTGCAATTTTTGGAATTGCACAATGGAACTCCAATACATCGGTCAATTTGCAAGTTTCATCTTTACCTATGTCTGATATGCAATCCTTGACTACTTCAACAGGAAGAACTTGGATTGCCTATTATCACGAAAACAATGGCAATTACGATATGCGTGCGCAGCTATTGGATATTGATGGTACAAAATTATTAGGCGTCGATGGAATGTTGATTGATAATAAACCATCTGGTACAGCCACTTTTGTTTTTAATATTTGTAAAGATGCGAATGATAATCTGATTATTGCCTATCAGGATCAACGAAACGGTCAATTAGCTGCTGTGGCTTATAAGGTTTCTCAAAGTGGTAGTCATTTATGGAGTAGCTCGGGTGTAGTTATTGGGCAAGGGTTGGCGCCTTATCCGGCTGTGTTGAGTACGGGTGAAACAGTTGTGGCGTGGAGTGAGTCAACAACCAACACGTTGCAGATTCAAAAAATTGCAACAAATGGAACACTAGCATGGTCTACACCGGTTTCAGTATTAGTAGGAACTTCACTTACCACTCGTGGGCAGTTGGTGCCCAATTTGAATGGCGCTTTTACAATGGTTTTTCAACGTAGAGGATTTGGTATTGCTACTACGTTGTATGCGCAGCGTTACACTAGCAGTGGTTCTGCTGTATGGCCTGCCGCGGTTCAACTTTCTACTGAAACAACGTCAGGTGCGCGCTATTACTCAGTGGCTGGAGAGGCGGATACGACTTACTGTGGATATTATAGTGCACAGGGCAGTAGATTTAATTCTTGGCTACATCGAATCAATCCAGATGGAACACTTCCCTATGGAGGAAATGGTTCCAATTTTAGTACAGCTACTTCCTCTTCTGATCCCTATCAACAAATGACTAACATTGCGCTCAATCCGGGATCTCCATATGTCTGGTCAGTTTGTTCATTCAGTAATACCCTGCAAAGTCAGTATGGGGTATATGTTCAAAAGTTTATAAAGCAAACTGGTGCCCGGCTTTTAAGCAACACGGCTCAGAATATTTATCCAATTAGCACATCATTTGATACGCAGGCGGGTAATGTTTCTTTAGTAGATGACGCGCCTATGTTTATGAGTTATGATGCAAACTATAAAATTTATGTAACTCGATTAGATGGAAATGGAGCATTTGTATGGAGTGGTAATCGTATTGAAATCAGTTCAACTACAGCAGGAGCTGGTTCACCCAAAGGCCGTTTTAATTTCACCGGCTTAAGTAATAGCCAGGCAGTGGGGGTTTGGGCAGAGACTAGAAATGGAATACAAAATGCCTATGCGCAAAATATATTACCTGGTGGACTTACGCCAACTCCGATTGTCATTACAACACAGCCCTCATCGCAAACTGTTTGTGAAGGAACAGGTGCTAATTTTTCTGTAATAGCAACTGGAACAGGGATTACCTACCAATGGGAACAAAGTACCAATGGATGTACGGGACCATGGTCTGCAATCAGTGGAGCTACCAGTGCAACCTATTTTATTAGTTCAACTTCAAGTAGTTTAAATAATACAGCTTATCGATGTGTTCTTTCTGCATCTGGAACTAGTAGCGTTACTTCCAATTGTGGACTACTCACGGTTGCAGCACCGATCACAGTGTCTTCACAGCCCACATCGCAAACTGTTTGTTCGGGCGCTGCGATTACTTTTACTACTGTTGCAAGTGGAGTCAGTCTTACTTACCAGTGGCAGGTAAATACTGGTAGCGGGTTTACCAACCTTTCAAACGGTGCTATCTATAGTGGTGTCACCACTGCATCACTTGTTATCAGCTCCAACAATCCAACTATGAGTGGTTATCAGTATCGCTGCTTACTATCTAATGCAGTCTGTACCTCACCAGTCAACACAAACACCGTTACACTTACTGTTAATACACTCCCCGCAATTTCATCACAACCTCAAGCACAATCTACTTGCTCAGGTACTACTGTTTCATTTACAGTAGGTGCAAGTGGAACAGGAGTGCAGTACCAGTGGCAGGTAAATACAGGAACTGGATTTGTAAATTTGACCGATGGAGGAAATTATGCCGGCGTAACCACAAGCACATTAATTGTAAGCAATACTGCTGTAACAATGAGCGGCTACCAATACCGCTGTGTAGTGAGTGGAATTTGTGCTCCAGCCGTGAACTCTACCGCTGTAGCACTTACGGTATATGCGCCAGTTGTAGTGAACCGTTCTCCTGCCAATGCGGAAGTATGTGCCGGTACTACAGCTAGTTTTTTGGTAGCTGCTTCCAGCGATCCTACTATTAATTATCAATGGCAGGTGAGCACCAATGGTGGAACTACTTGGACTGATATTACGGGTGCAACGACTATTAGCTTGTCATTACCATCTGTGATCATTGCGATGAATGGTAACCGTTACCGTTGCCTTGTGTACAGTAATACTTGTTCAACGCCAGTAACTTCAGCTGCTGCTCTGTTGACAATACGCGTCGTGCCTACTGTTACACTCACTGCTGCGCCGTATACTTCGTTATTGCCTGGACAAACCACTACATTAACTGCTGCACCAAGTACATCCACGGGAGGAGTAATAAGTACTAATTGGACACAGAATAGTCAACCTTATACTCCAAGTAGTAGTCTAAGTAATGTATCTGGAATAAATGATTTAGGAGTCTACCAAGTAAGCATCAGAGAAACATGGCCAAGTGGACTGTTCTGCTCTGCGCTATCGCAGACCTTTACGATTACGGCTAACGTTAGTAACCGCTTGTTTATCTTCCCTTCTCCGAATGATGGAAACTTCAACGTGTCGTATTACTACAGTGGAAGCAGCGTTTCTACTCGCGTACTCAATATCTACGATGGAAAAGGCGCACTAGTTTACCGAGAGTCGTTCTCTATAGCTGGGCCTTATTCGTTGTTACCTGTTGACCTTCGTCAACATACACGAGGCATCTATTACGTAGTAGTAGGCGATGCTGCTGGAAATAAATTAATTCAAGGAAAAGTACATATTCGTTAATTCAATTTTTATGGAAGTACACAAGCCAAAATTTGTAAAAGGACTGATTGCAGAAATATTTGTTATTGTAATTGGTATTTCATTAGCTGTTTTAGCTGAGCGAATGGTGGAGCATTTTCAGCATCGAAAAGAGGCAAGGGGAGTAGCAAGTCGCATGGTTGCAGAGTTGCGTAGGGATAGTGCCGATTTACATTTTAATATGATTCATCATCAATTAGGATACGCCGCCGACAGTTTACTTACTGACTGGTCGCATGGGTTAATTGAGTTAGAAGATGATTCTCTTAAGCTATATGCTGGTCGCTCACTCAATTTCACTTTTTTTGCTAGTAATACTGCCGAAATAGAAGCGCTGAAAGGATCTGGCAAGTTGTATCTAATAGAGGACGAAGAATTATTATCAACTATATTAAAGCATTATGATCGGTATGATGACTTTGATTTGTTTACAAACTTGGGTCAAAAGCTATCGCAGCGGATAAGTGATCTTTACAAGGAACATGCTTCGCTTAAAACAAACATGAATTTTACTGCCGATGCATTAGTTTATGAGTTCAATGCGGAAGATTTAAATAAAAAACTACGGGGAAATAGAATGCTTGAAAATTTATTACAAGAAAAGCGTGTTATGGATGCATTTGTCATACAACGTTCAAGAAGCGCATTGAAAAGAACTGAAAAAATAATTGCGCAGTTGCAGGCGAAACATTGAACCTCTATGCTCACTATTTTAAATTGCTTAAGAAAATTTTCACTTTTACTTTTTCTTGATTCTACATCAGTTTGATTATCGGATTAATGTTGAGATTGGAAGAGATTTTTTTGTGCTCGGTTATTTTTTTGATTTAACGCGAAAAGGTTTTAGTTCAAAAAGTATGGCAAGTGATAATAAAGAAAATTAGCTTTTTAGATTTATCGTAATAATCTTTCTTGTACTGCAGGTAGAATAGTCTCACAGCTTACTTTATTACTAAAAATGGTGTGACGTCGTTCAGCTATAAAAGTGTATATCTTGTCCCTTATTATCCTTGGAAGTAAAACGCCAATGTAAAGAAGTTTCCATCCGCCATTAAGATTTCTGCAGATTCGTAAAACGGCTGTTGAATACGTAAATATTTTTTTTCCATCTAGTACAACTAAGGAATTTATTTGAGTGGAATTGATTGAAAAATCTTTTAAAAGTTCAATTCCTTTTGAGGACTGAAGTGGAGCAAATTGAAATATTTTCTTTTTGTCTCTTAAAGCAATAAATCGAATAGCACGATTACAAACGGTGCAGTCGCCATCAAACAATACCACTATGTGCTTAAGATCATTCACAATTGTAAATTTAAATGGTGGACTAAAATTTTATTGGCAATAAAACTTATAATAATAAATTTAATTTTCATCTGATTTATAGTGAATTCTTTTGATGGAAGTTTAAATATGTATTACAATTTTAATATGCGTAAGGTCTTATACACCTGAGTTCCTTCTTTATTGATCAGAATTACTCGTAAATAGTACAGGCTTTTGGAGTACAAGGTAAAGTTGAAATGTAGTGGAAGCTGAAATTGTTGTTCTGGATTTTCTATTGAAAGCGTTTCTCGATCTATTAATCCTCCCTGAGTTGAAAATAACTCTGTAATTACAGTTAGTAATTCAGTGGGCTTATTTAATTCAAATTTTAATGTGGCAAAATTAGTTACTGGATTCGGAAAACAGCTTAAATTGATTATTTCAAACTGCTCATTTTCTCTTACGAAAAAGTCAATTTTTTTGGAACTTTTATTCCCAACATTATCCCATGCAGTAAATGTGAGTGTATGCTTCCCCTTTGTTAGGGGGGGGAGCTGGTATCGTACTATTCCGCTTTGATACGAATTTAGATTGGCCTCGAAAAAGTTGTTTAGAATAGTGGAATGAGTGCTATCATTGTCAATGAAGTACTTAATATTATGATCCACGTTTTGATGCTGAATGGTATTAATCCCAGAGCTATCGATAAGTTTTGCTAATAAAAGTGGGCGGTCTCCGACAGTACCTCCGGCTTGAAAATTAAAATCATTTAAAAATAAATCAATTTTAGGGCCTTGATCTTCTCCTGTTGGGGGTACGACTCTTGGGACAGCATAAAACGAAGTATCCCACCCATTTGCATCCTCTTTACCATTTTCGGCATACACACTGAATTTTAACTTTCCGGTTGTAATGGAGGGAGTATTTGGGGTAAAAAATGAACATTTGAATTCCCCATTTCTTACAGTCACTGTACCATTGAAAAAGTGATCGGTCTGTTGTGAAAATGGAACGATTGCCCCACTAGAATCATTTGCTAGCGTATAAACTATTTTAGGTGGGCCAACTATTTTAACGTATGCAGTGCCATTGAAATTAGATATTTTTTCACCTCTTTCATTGCGAACAGCGCCATTGATTATGGATATAGTATCGGTAGATATATTATTTGTGATTGTTAGGGTATTCCCATTTATCGAATCGATAGAGATACGATGACGGGGTATTGATAATTTCATCGCAGGATCTCCTAGTAAAGTAAATTTTCTCAAATTGATTTTATCTGCAATTGTGGTACCTGTTTGAATTTTGGAAGTCAGGTAGGCGTCTCCGATTGAAGATACTGGAGTGCTTGAGTCATTTAATTTTAAAATTCTTTGAATTAATTTCTTATTAAAGGTATTATTATCAGTCGCAAACACAGGCCGAGGTGTAGTGATCAACCCAATAGCCCCGTTGGCACTGCCATGTAAAAGATAAGCCGCTACTGAAAGTTTTTCTGGTTGATCAAAGGGAAAAAAATCGCAAGTGGCTGTTATCACCAAAGGTAGTTTTTTTGCGTTGTTTAATTGCTTTGCCTGCTCTATTGAAAAAATTGGATATGATGATAACTGTTGATGATTACCATGCCCCCCATAGTTTAGGATTAATTGTCCTGAAAAAAAGCCATCGATTATTGCTTGATTAACTGCTGGTGATGAAACATTATTGAATATACGTTCTACGGGAAAAGCATCAACATAAAGTTTATTGATAATATAATTATTGTTAATGAGATTTATCGATTGAGTAATTTGCTCTGCCCCATTTAAAAATAAATTGTTGTCTTTATCATCAGCTATTACTAATAAATTATTTCTCCAGGGTCCATAGCTAGCCGGGCTATCATAAAGGATAATTTTATCTACAATTCTTTTGGCCTCTTCTTGGCGAGAAATGGGTAAGCGCCCTATGGCAATATCAAGGGTATCTCTATTGTTTAGATTTTCTATATCATCTTGGTCAGAGAGGAGTCCAAAAAAATCGTCCGATGTATAACTTAACAGTTGGTGTGTAGAATTGTGGCTTTGATAGGTAGGTACAAATGTTTTGCTGTTACCGGTTCTTCCTTTTAAATCATAATTACCAATTCCAAAAAGTAAAACATATTTCAAGCGTTGAGATCCACTTGAAATTGACCGATCATAATGCATTTTAATAAAGTCTCTAAGTGCGACCGCTGATCTGTTACCACCTCCAAATTCAAGGTATACTTTTTCGCATTCAACGACCATTACATTTAATTGATTTTTTTGTCGGTGATGTTCAGCTAGCCTATTTGCCTCAGATTTGAATTGTGTTGGTGTTAAAATCAGGTATTCAGCAAAGGCTGGTTGATGTAAATTTTGATTCGCTATTTTTTGACAAAAAATAGGGTAAGGGCATTCATCTTTTTTAAATGCCCAGTGCTCCCTTAACTTAGAACCCTCATTACTAAAGGAAAAGATTTGATTACTGAACGAGCCTGTAATTTTGATTGGTTCTGTGTCGTTGGTCACCTCCCAAACTTGGACGGTAGGTGTAGCATTTGAAATTGAATACTTGACAGCCTGCGTAGGTGCGGTAGCAGGCAGGTTGCGAAATCCAAATTGCGAACTTTCACCAAATGCAAGTGATCGGGTATATGTTATCTCAAACCAATCTAGCCATGCCTGCGCGGTATTAGTAATTGTTTGAAAATTATAGGTAAGTAAACATGGTGATGAAGAGAAAAAGAAAGCAGATGCTTCTGCCCACTCGGCATAGTTGTCAATCAAATTACCCGTTACATTTCTTATGGGAATGGTGAGAATACTTTGGCTATTTGCAAAAACTTGAAATAAGCTCGATGTGTTTATCGATCTTCCAAGCACTCTAGTTTTAAAATTTATAGACGTACCTGGTTTGATTTGTTCTAGTGCTAGATTGAGTTTAAGAGTATTTTTTGCAAAATTAAAACTCTCCCCAAGCCATTGCTTCCCGCTGCTTAATATATTGATACTGTCTCTTTCATAAAAAATCCTCTCCAAATATGTTTCGGTGTTGATTACGGGCTGCTGACTCAGTGTACGTGTTTGAATTCTCTTTCCCACTGATTGAAAAGTGAGAAAATAATAACAACTATCCTGTGTATTATTCTTTTGATGTGTGAAATGTTGATTTGCCACGTCAAACTGCCATCTGTCGGGACCTGGGGCATAAAAAAGAAAATAGTCACCCGCGTTGATTACTCCATCTCCTCCATCATTGACTTCAATAGCGTTTTCAATTAAATCATCTATTCGAGGCGCTGCATTTGATTCGGGGATTTCTGCTCCACCATTGCCAAATAATTGAATTTTTGAAGTAATAAGCTGATTATTCGGCACCCCCATTTTTTTAAGAAATGAATAATCAATCTTATATATTCCCTCCTTTGTAACTGCAATTTTATACCAATCTCCTTTTGATAGAACTGAGGTGTCCTTGTAGCTTCTTTGTGATAAAACCCAAGGGGAAAAGGCTAAAAGCAGAACCCCTAAATACCAACGCAAAAATCTCATTTCATTTTTATCCGAATCATTAAGAAATTTTATTTATATACCACATCGAAGGTTCTGCTGGCACTATTGGTTGGTGTAGCTACTGATGAAACCTTTATGGTGACTGTGCACCATTGTTGTCTTGGCAAATTAATCAGTTGGATATTATTTACCGCAGTAGTGCTGGTCACCGCATTATTTTGTGGTATACTTGCGCTGGTGGCTTGACTTAACACGGTGGCAACAACACTAATTCCACTTGGAGATGGCAAGGCAGAGTTTAGGGAAACAGTTACAGGGAAAGTAGCAGCTAGCGACGTATTGGTAGCACTTGCGTTTACAGAAAAGACAATTGAAGGTTCAGTAGTGGGGCCTGGAGGATTATTTTTTTTGACACAGCTTTCTGTTACCATCAACAGAAAAATTAGTATTGATATATAAAAGCCTTTCATTTTTTATTTTTTATAATTATTAGTTTATTTTGTAATTACTATTTTTTTCACTTGACTGAATTCCCCACCGTTAATTTTTATCCAATAGGTGCCAGAAGGCAAATGACTTACGTTCACTGAAGTGGTTTTATTTTTTGTTCGAATAGTTTTTAAAATATTACCCGCTTCATTAATTAATTGTACATCCAGTGTAAGTTCGGGTGTTTGGTTGAATTTAATCACAAAGTTTGATTGAGCTGGATTGGGATAAACTTCTGCGATGTTGGATGGGTTGGCTAGATAGCCTCCCGCAAAGGTTACAACCAGCGTATAATTATCGCTGCTGTTGGAGCAGCCATTTGCAGTTACTACTACTTTATAGGTACCAATTGCAGCTGGTGTATGGCTTACTGAAGTGGCTCCAGGAATAAGCGCTCCATTTAAATACCATTGGAAACTTACGCCTGTAGCAGTTGTTGTAAGTTGAGTGCCATTCCAAGATATAGATGGGGTAGAAGGAATTGGATTGGACGTTACCTGTATTGCGCTAGAAATATTTGTACAGTTAGAACTGTTACTCACTGCAACTGAGTAGCTACCCGATACTGTAGCTGTATAAGCTGCGGCAGTTGCACCAGAAATATTTATACCATCTTTTTTCCACTGATAGTTTAATCCGGCTCCTGCTGTGGCATTAAGGACTACTCCAGTTGCGCCAGTACAAAAGGCAGTGGAACCACCCGCAGTTATGCTCGCTGTTGGTAATGGATTAACTGTAACCGATACTGAGTTGGATAGGGTAGAGCTGCATGTACCTGATGTTGAATTTACAGCATAAAGACCTGTGGCTACTGCTATATAGTTTTGGCCTGTTGCACCACTTATTAAAGTGCCATTATTATACCATTGGTTGCCAGTTGTCGCAGAAGAGGTTAATGTAACACTGCCTCCTTGACAAAATGTTGTAGACCCTGATGTACTAGCTACTGGTGCGGATGGGGTCGAAATGGTTGTAACTGTAAGGGCGTTAGAAGTGGAATTGCAATTCAGTGAATTAGTAACTAACACAGTGTAGACACCCGAAGAATTGGTGGTATAACTTGAAGCAGTTGCGCCAGAAATGTTTGTGCCGTCTTTTTTCCATTGGTAATTCAGACCTGTTCCAGTATTTGCATTAAGGACTACACTTCCTCCTGTACAAAGTGTTGTGGGACCTGCTGCAGAAATTGATGCTGCCGGTAGGGGATTGACCGTAACTACAACAGTATTGGATTGAACAGTTGAACAAAAGCTCCACGCACTACTGCTAACGGCATATGTGCCACTCGTTGTTGCTTGGTAGGTAGGGTTAGTGGCACCAGAAATAGCCACATTGTTTTTGTACCACTGATTTCCAGTGCTTTCAGAAGAGTTTAAAGTGACACTACCCCCTTCACAAAATGTAGTTGATCCAGCAGAACTGGCATTTATGTAACAGAGATCAGTACTCCATAAGCCCCGACCAAATGTGGCAGCCCAAAGCTTCTTATTGTTATAAGAAATTTCGAGTTCTGTTACAACTACCTTGGGCAGACCAGTATCAAATGCTACCCAATCATTACTGGTTGCATTACGGTAATAAACACCCACATCTGTACCAATAAATATTCCGTTATTTGATCCATTTTGATATACAATACAATTAACAGGTAGGTTAGGGAGATTACCGGAGAGATTTTCCCAGCTAGTAGTAGGTGCATTTGTGGATGTGACAGACCATACTTTATCATTTGAAACATATCCCCCATGCGTCACAAATAGTAAATCTGGATTAGTAGAATGCACTGCAATATAGGTATTTGGTGCTGCGGTACTTGTAGTACCGTTGAGTCGTACCCAACTTGTACCACCATTGGACGTTTTAAAAATTTGAGTGCGTGTAGCGGCATAAATAATCTGTGGGTTAGAGGGAGCGTAGGCCAGCCTAATAATTTTTCCAACGGCTCCTGAGATAGTTCCTAATTGACTCCATGTATTGCCACCGTTTGTTGTTTGGTATACTTGGGTTTTTCCAACAAGTAGCGTCAAATTATTTGTAGGGTGCATAATATAAGGGGTAAGCCATGCTCCTGACTCATTAACGCCGGTACCATCATTATCTACAATAGTAGTGGATGATGTAAAACCATTGGTTGTTTTATAGATCATACCATTCACATAACTGGAATACATAATGTTTGCATCTGTATAATCGATAATACATTCCATTCCATCTCCGCCTGTTCTTTCGAAATAAGTATTGTTATAAATTTCTTTTGTTCCATTGTCTTGTAAACCCATAATAACATTATTTGCAACAGTGGCGGAAGTGCCAATGCTATAAAGCTGGCTGATAGTTAAGCCATTTGAAAGGTCTGTCCAAGTATTCCCTCCGTTTGTACTTTTATAGAGTCCTCCGTCGTTGCATTCAAAAATGGTTCCGGGTGTTAATGGGTGAAAGGCAATAAAATGTTTATCCGCATGGACAACTGGTACATTGTTTGGGTTATCTCCGGTATACCCAGTCCACATATTTTTTATACTCCAGTTGCTTCCGCCATCTGTGCTTTTCCAAGTGTTGATTCCCCCAAGCCAAATCTCATCTGAATTAGTCGGATTAATGGCATAGGCAAGGTCATAAGTTCCCTGCCCTCCACTGCCAGATGCATTATAACTCCAGTTTAGCATATTATTGCTATTTGTACCAGTAAAATAACGGGTAAAAGAAGCGCCGCTATTATTAGAATACCATAAGCCAGCTAATCCTTCTTCCTCATCACACGCAAGCACATCAACTAATGTTGAAAGATGTGGTGATACCGCTAGATTAGCACGGAGTACGCCTGCAAGAGTGGCTACCGATGTCCAGGTATTTCCAGAATTTGTGGAGCGGTAAATTTGTGTGGCAGCTGTAGTCGTTTTTTTGGTGGCTGCATAAACAATTGTAGGATCTCCTGGCTTGAATTCAGCATCCATGAAATATCCAGATTGCACTTGTGTCCAAGCTACTCCTGCATTTGTAGTTTGATAAATGCCATCGGAGGTTGCTGCTATCAACAATTGTGGATTGACGGGATTGATTAAAAGTCGGCGTATCAATTTTGCAGCAGTAACAGTCCAGCTAAGTCCAGTTGTATTCCAGGTGTTACCACCATCGGTTGACTTTAAAACCCCAATACTTTTTGTATCTCCCGCATAAGTAGAATTGCTGGTCAAACTGTAGGAGCCTTCCCCATCACCTGTTGCGATATACATAATATTGGGATTAGCCGGATCAATTGCAATATCACTAACACCCAATACAGGAAGATTATCAGTTACAGTAGTCCAGGTGCTACCTCCGTTTGTAGTTTTCCAAAGACCTCCTGCCGGTGTTCCTACCCAAAAGGTATTGGCGTTGGTTGGATGAAATGCAATGCAATTGATTCTACCCAAACCGTTATAACCACCAGGTGAAGTATTAGGGCCGTTAGATACCCAATTCGCTGCAGCTGAAATTCGATTATTTGCTGGTGATCCTTGTCTTTGAAGATACTCGGTATAATTTTTGACGGTAATATCAGCTGAGGGAAGGCTGCCATCTGGCATTATCCTCGTTGACATAAACCATTCCCAACGTTTAAATTGTTTATAGCCTTTCCCTTTTTCTATAGGTTTATTTTTCCAGTGTTCAGCAAATGCGGATTGCACGTCTTCTAACGTAAGATTTCGCTTATTTAAATTGGTTGTCCAAGTTTGAGCAAAGATTGAAAGCGGGAGAATTAGCAAAAGAGAAAATAGATTTCTTTTCATAATAAAAATTTTATTACTGTCGCAAGGGGCCAGTTTGTAATTGAATATCATTAATTGTAAAGTATTTTTTGGTTTTGTCAACTTGGTAGCCTATTAATGCTTTTCCCTCATGGGTAATTGGAAAAGCTGCTAACGCTTTTTCAATACCAGCAGTTACACGTAAAAAAATTGTATCTCGGTATTTTGGGATAGGCAAACTATTCTTAATAGTCCCATTCGATTTTGAAATAAATATTTTAAATCTACAGGAATCAATCCAAAGGGAGTCAAATTTCAGTTGTTTTTTTGTATTGATGACTATCTTAAAATAATATTCAGTGGTTTTAGTAGCATGTATATAACCGGGCACATTTTTTTCGAAACTAGCATCTAGCAGTATGAAATCCGGATCTTTGATTCTTTTGCTGTTTGCTTGCAATGAAATACAAGCAGTTGTTGAAAGGATCATTAGAACCCAAAAAGTTACTTTAATTATAAAGCAGTGAATAGTTCTCAAAGCAGAGGAAGATTTTTAGTTAGTTAAATTTAATTTTATTTTTCTAGTTACTGTTTTTTGTATCTAAAAATTAGAATAACAGGGTGGCATTACCCACCGATAGGTAGTTTTTAGAATCCTTTTAAAATCTTTTGATTTTAATTCACTTGCCATTACAATTGAACGTTTTGTCTTACTTTGGCTCAACATTTAAGAGGAGTTCCCTGCATAATATTTAATAAGTGTTTATTATTAGTATAAATTAATATTTGCTACCCTCGCCTGTGATAATGACTTACATCCGACATGAATTTAAATCATACTTTTTGAGGTACACGAAGATGAGAAGAGCGGAGATAGCAATTATGCTAGTTGATAAATGGTATCTTGAGTGAGCAGGGATAATACTTCAATAAAATTGGTCATTTTTTTGTTCCGCCTACTTAAAAAAATCGCATCGTATGATATTTCAATTAGTTGCGATTAGTAGTTGCGGAGACTGAGGGATTCGAACCCTCGATACCCTTTAGAGGTATACACACTTTCCAGGCGTGCTCCTTCAACCACTCGGACAAGTCTCCTGAAGGGCCGCAAAAATACGGAAATCCAACCTTTTACCAGTTGTTAGATTGATCGGAATTGATGCGCTCAAAGGCCTCTGCATCTAGTGGGTTAGTCTGCCATTCGGGTTCATATGATACAAACCAGGAAATCCAAATACTACGACTTAAACGCATGAGTAGTGGTTGTATTAAAATGAGAAAAATTGCGTTCAGACCCATCCACCAAAAAAACCGATTGTCTTCGGTGGAAAAGCCAATTAATACCCACCAGGCAACCAATGTGGAAACAGTAAGGGCTACAGTAAGAGCGTAGCTCACATATCCAGTGCCATAATAAAAGCCTACCTCTATTTCTGTGGGCTGTCCACAGATTGGACAGCTTTTATTCATGTCGAGATTTCCTTTGAATGTAAATCGAAGCGGATTTTTGAAAAGTTTACCCTCTCTACAACGTGGACATCGACATTGTAATGTTGAAGAGAGGTAGGATCTTTTTGGGGAGGTAGTAGTGTTCATTATTATGCAAGATGATTTCGAATGATTGATTCTAATTCTTGCGTACGTACTACACCTGACTGTCTCCATTGAACTTTTCCCTCTTTAAATAGGAGTAAAGTGGGTACACTTTGAATTTGAAATGCCGAGGCTGCTGCTTGGCTTTTGTCTATGTCAATTTTTAAGATACGCACTTTGTTGCCCATGCGCTGGTGTAATTCTTCTAAAATTGGTTTCATCATTTTGCAAGGCCCACACCACTCTGCAAAAAAATCAACTAATACTGGAGTAGTTCCTTTGATAATATCACTAAATTTCTCTTGCGTCGCTGTCATTTTTTGAGGTTTGAAATAAACTAAAGAGTAGCCCTCCCATTAATGCTCCATAGGCAGTACTGTTATGCCAGGTTGATGTGATAGGGCAGGTGCCTGAGATACATCCTACCTGTTGCCAATATAAAAATCCAGCAATAGAACCTACGATGACTCCAATTATGGTGAGAAAATGAGTTTTTAAGTATTTCATTTAGTGAGGTAGTTTCTCTTTAAAGAATCCATACGTCCATGTACCTGCTATAGCACTAAGGAGCGTGACTGCAATGACTGTAGCACCTGTTCCAAGTTGTGCAAATAAAGGTCCAGGACAAGCACCGGTTAAGGCCCATCCAAATCCAAAAAGTAGGCCTCCGTAAATTTGGCCTTTGCTGAATTTTTTGTCCTCTAGTTTAATTATTTCTCCCTCAATAGATTTAATCTTTAATTTTTTGATGAGAAAAACACTAATGGCTCCCACCACTACTGCAGAGCCAATTACACCGTACATGTGAAAACTTTGTAAGCGAAACATTTCTTGGATGCGAAACCACGAAATCACTTCTGCCTTAATTAAGATGATACCGAATAAAACTCCGGCTATCATATATTTTAACATGGAGTATAAGGGTTTGTCTAATTCACTTTGATTTACGCACATTGCATTTTCAGAGCGTATTTCAAAATCAGTATTGCTATTGTTTTGCATAGGTAAGTTGTATTAAAGTGTAAGAATGAAAGGAAGAACAAGATTAGCAACAATAAAGCCGCCAATCATAAAACAGCAGGTGGCAATAAGTGAGGGCCATTGTAGATTACTCAATCCCATAATGGCGTGTCCTGATGTACATCCTCCTGCATATCGAGTGCCAAATCCAACCAAGAATCCTCCGACTACCATCAGAATGAATCCTCTAATGGAAAGTAGGGCAGGCCAGTTAAAAAGATCTTTTGGAACAAGTCCATTATAATTAGTCACTCCATAAGTAGCTAACTCTGCCGCTAATTTAGGGTTCACTTCAATGGGGGCAGCCGATGTTAAAAAAAGTGTAGCGACCACGCCGCCAATAAATACGCCGCCCACAAAAAATAAATTCCAAACTTCTTTTTTCCAATCATATTTGAAAAAGGGAATATTCGACGGCATACAAATGGCACATACATGTCTAAGCGATGAGGAAATTCCAAATGTTTTGTTTCCTAGTATAAGTAATAGTGGAACGGTAAGACCAATTAAAGGTCCTGATACATACCAAGGCCAAGGTTGTTTGATTAGTTCTAGCATGGGAGTTGATTTAGTATATTTTATTTTGACTTTTTTAGTTTTTCTCTTTTAGCAACGATAGGAGGGTAAGGACCAAATTTATGTTGTGGTTCAGAAAAACCATCTGCGTAAGGACCGAAAGGGTGGTCAATTGGTTTTTTTGAGATATCTGGCCAATCCAGATGCAAATCTTTTGAGGGCCTGGGTTGGCTATTAACAAATGCAGCTACATCCCAACTGTCTTCTATACTTAAAACTGGATGTTCGTGGCTCGCTTCATTATTTGGCATATTACTATATACAAAACCTGCAAACCGAGATAGTCGATACAGGCCTGCGCCATTATTGTAGCTGTGTTCACCCCAAAGAGGGGGATATTCATATTCAATTTCGTTAAGGGATAATATGCCTTCTCCATTTTCTCCGTGGCATCGTTGACATTGACTTTGGTACACAAGTCTTCCTTGTGCAGGATTAGCGGCACGGTCTAAAAAGGGAAGTTTATAAATCCCGGTTTGTTTTGGAGTCACACCCTTTGGTACATCCCTTCCTACCCATTTAATATATGCTTCGATGGCTTTATACTCTTTACTCAAACTATCCGGCGCTGATCCATTTAAACTCCTCTCAAAGCAATCGCTAACACGCTTGTAAATGCTTTCGATGCTTCCGCTTCTGTCTCTAAATCGGGGATAGGTAGATGCCACAGCGCCATAATTATTGCCCCATGTTTTTTTACCCGCATTTAAATGACAATTTTGACAGTTCATGCCATTGCTGATTTGTGCTACACTTCCGCGGGGGCCTAAATAGCGAGAAGTATGTGCAATCAATTCTTGTCCATAAATAACAAGTGTACGATTTTCACCTTCAAGCGTTCGGTCAATAAATAAACTGGGGCTTACCCAATTACTATCGTAGGTTAAAAAAGAAGATTCGGATTTGATAGTTGTAGTGGACAAAAAAATATATTTCAAGAATACGGCTAATACCACCCCAATGATGAGGAATAATGGCCAGTTTTCTCTCCAATTTTTTTTCATTTCCAAAGGGGGGGTTAACGAAATTGATAAGTGGTGCCTTGTAATTGTGTAAGTAGGGTTGAGGGTTGGTCTGTAGCCGTTACACGATTTTGTAAAACAGGAGATACGGGCGAGTGAACAGCTAAGTATTCCTCAATGACTTGGTGAAGGTTGGTGCCGAGTTTTGTAGGCGCAATTACTTTTTCAATTCTACAAAGTGTGTCATCCGGATCACCCTCTCTTTCACAAGCAACAATCGAGTATAATTTTTCCAACTGGATAGGTTCTCCATTAACACGTATACTATTTACACGTTTCCCTAGCTCATTTCCAATAGTGCAATTGACTTCCATTCCTGAAAAGCGTACAAACCAACCCCCAAATCTTTTGGATGGATCTTTTGCAAATGCGTTATGTAATTCTTTTTCTAACCAATCCCAAAGTTGACGTCCTGTTACCTTGCCTGTTTTGGCTTCGCTATCTACTGGTAGCATATTCCACAAAAACTCATTGGTAATGGAGGTTGATTTCTTAGTTGGATCGATGGCTAGTGGTTGACAAAATCTAAACCCATTGCTCAAAGCAATATCAGGTTTGAATTTCCATTTAACCGCATCTGTAATTAAATTATCCATCGGAGTTTCAAGTACAAAATATCGAACTAGTGGGGTAGTCGTTGAGCCAATCACTCTTTCTAATTCTTTTTTGAATGGAGCTTCTGTTTTTTCAATCGCTTTCAGAAGCGTAGAATCGGGTGAATATTTTTTTGGGTCAACATCTAATAAGTTATATGTGTAGCTTTTCATTTTTCCATTTTCTACTTCAATATCTAGCTTTCCTAAAAATGAGCCGAATGCCCCACACTCTACTACTTTAGTGTATTTTCCTTCAATAGGAACTCGTACTCTCTCGTGTGTATCTGCACCTAAAATGAAGTCTGCGCCAGCAACGACTGGGTTATTTGATAAACCTACCTGCTGCGCGAGACCCATATGCGTTACAATCAATATAATTCCACAGCCTTCAACCTCTTTTAATAGTTTGATGTATTTAGCTACATTGAAATCGGCATGTGTGAAACGAATGCCTTCGCTATATGCGGGTGATTGTCTTTTAGGTATAAGATGATCTGTGTAACCGATAAATCCAACTTTGGCTCCTGCAATATATTTAATCCAATAGGGAGGGTAGATTAGTTCGCCGTTATCCGAGTCCTTTGTATCATGCCACATATTTGCACAAATCTTTGCAGCAGTGGAATGCCCCATATCATAAAGCATCTTCTTTTTTTTGTAAACTACCTCCCAATTTCCTGGCAGTATCAAGTCATAATTGAATGTATTAAGTAGAGGAATTAAAGCCTCTCCTTCTGTATAGGAAGCAATGGCACTACCATGAAAGTAATCGCCACCGTCAATCAATAAAGTTTGTGATGGATTTTGGTTTCGATAGGTTTCAATCATTGTTTTTAGAACAGCTAACCCACCTCTCTTACGATATACAGGTTTTTCATTTTCCCAGAAAAACTCATCATGTGTATGTAATTGGGCGTGAATATCAGATGTATAAAGTATAGAGAATCGATTATCTGCTTCAGGCCTATTTGTAGAAGTTGATTGGCCAGTAAAAGTTGAACTCGCTACCGCTGCTCCACTTGTTAATGCCATGCCACTGCCAATTCCAGCAAGTGCAGTTTTTCTCAAAAAATTTCTCCTAGATTGATTTTGAGATTTAGATTGATTCATAGCTTCTTTTTATACTACTCCAAACATCTGTGAAGTAGTGAAATTTTTCGGTGACAATGGTCACATTTTACCTCTTAAAAACCTGCTTTTATATAACTCCAGCCAAGTTCTTGCAAATGAACAATTTCTCCCAACCCCATTTTTACTGTTCCCACTTCTTTTGCAAGCATCTCCTTGGTAATTTTTCGCTCTGTCATTGTGTTTTCGCACGCATTAAACTGTATTCCTATTTTGGAGAATGAGCTGATTTTATCTAGTTGGGTGCTCATGTCTTTGCGAAATAAGTCTAATCCTTGTCCATGTGCAATCACCACAATTTGCGCACTATCTCCCCAGCCCATCTGCAAGTGTTTGAGATTATTCATCAAACCTTTCCAGACCAGGGAGTCTCCGCTACTTACTTGTATTACTACTTTATGGAGGGGAGTAATTATCTTTTCTTCTTTACCTGGTTTGCTTTTTTCCCAAGCTACAAATCCCCCATCCAAATCATAAACATTTGTAAAACCATTATTTTTTAAGAGTTCCATTGCGCGCTGACTTCTTTTCCCAGATCTGCAGTACAGTAAATAAGTTTGTGTCCTTTCCCACGATTCAATAGCCACTTTAAAACTATCTGCTTCCTGTACGTTTTGTAAACGAGCTCCGATAATCCTCCCTGCTCTCCATTCAGCCGGGGTCCGCACATCCACTAATACGACACCTTCTTTATTTAAGTATCGGTTAAATTGGTTGGGGGATAGGCTGTTTTCTTGCGCTAGCAATAATGAAATAGAAAGGTAGAGAGCAAATGTTGAAAGAAGCGATTTAATCGGCATAGCGGTATATTTAGACAAAAGTTACAAATCAATGCTGGTATTTAAAAAAACTTGGTGACGGGAGTAGGGAGAAGAGCTACTATTATGTCGGCTCCACTGGTAGCCTAGATTGATTTCGTAATTCTGTTTTTTTAATTGTAAGCCATTGAAAAAGCGGTTGTGATCAAAAGCGATTATTTCTTTTCGCTGGTTGATGAAAAATTCATTTGTTACATTGTAGTTGATGCTGAAGTTTGTGCTAATTTTTTTGATAGGGAGCAGAAAAGTATTTTGGATTCTTAGTCTTGTTTGAAAAATAATATTTGGCCTACTTATATCTGAAAATCTGAATTCATACCAAGCCCGATTTCTATTGGTGATACCCTTTAGTTTTAAATTTCGTTGAATTCCATAAGTGGAACGCAGCTCTATATAGTTCCTTGTAATACCGGATTGATTAAGGATGTCTCGGTAAGCATGAAAGGATAGGGGACTTGTTGATAGCATCCAGCCTTTGCCAATTTTACGATAAAGCCATGGCCTAATAATCGTAAGCATGGGTTCATCAAAAATATTTTTCTCAGTGACCCAATAGTTGGATTGCCTGCGATGATGCAATTCAAGTCCAATTCCAGTCTTTTTGTTTCCCCAGTAATTAAAATTCAATCGTGTCCAGGATTCATATCTGGTTTGTGTCCATCCGGTAACAATAGAAAAAAATAATAGAAGTGTGGCGAGTGTCTTTATCATCAGCGCAAACTCAACATATCATTGATTCCACCACCATTAGTGAGATTTTCAAATCCTTGTTGTTTCAAAAAATTTAATGCCATCCCACTACGATTACCGCTTCTGCAATAGAGGACAATCGACCCTTTAAAGGCTTCAAACTCAGAAACGCGTTGGGGCAGTTCTTCTAAAGGAATATTGATTGCTCCAGGATAATTTCCACTTTCAAACTCCCATGGACTACGTACGTCAACAATAGTGGTGGCTGGGTTATTTACTAATTCTTTTAAGAATGACATAGTTCAAATTTAATTTTTATAAAAGGGTAGTGGGGCAAACGTAATCAGTGAGCTTAAATTTTCCGCTGTCCTTAATTGCTTTGTATCCGCCTTTGACATCGATCAATTTGTCAAATCCGCGTGCGCGTAAAATGGAGGTAAAAATCATGGAACGGTATCCTCCTGCGCAATGTACATAATAGGTTTTGTCTTTGTCAATTTGCGTCATGGAATCATTGACAAAATCAAGAGGAGTATTTTCTACGTCTACAATATGCTCACTCAAATATTCACTCTTTTTTCTAACATCTAAAATATTAATAGATTGCTTTTCCATAATTGCCGCTAGCAGGTCGACATCAACAGATTGAATTTGATCAACTTCTTTACCGGCTTGTTTCCA
>Ga0129333_10001038_pt1 | contig 24635 bp, 5 predicted proteins | sample CPB6_08_DNA_FD_94474 | JGI IMG/M metagenome (GOLD analysis project Ga0129333, IMG submission 94474) | Freshwater to marine salinity gradient microbial communities from Chesapeake Bay, USA - CPBay_Sum_0.6_0.8_DNA | ecosystem: Environmental > Aquatic > Marine > Coastal | place: USA: Chesapeake Bay...
AAGCGTCACGTTTAAAAAGCATCCTGTTACTGACGATCTAATCGTTGTAAAAGATAAAGCTGCAATTGCTCAAGCAATTCAGAATTTGCTTTTTACTCGTATTGGTGAGCGCATGTTTCAACCAAATCTTGGTTCGCGTCTTTTGAATCTATTATTTGAACCTTTAGATAATGCAACTGCTGCTTTGATTTCTTTAGAAGTTAGAGAAGTACTCGAAAGATACGAACCAAGAATTTCTGTTTTGAGTGTGCTAACATATCCAGATTCTGATGAAAATGGATTTCAAGTTGAACTTTCTTATAGTATTGTTGGCAGACAAGATACACCTGTGGCAGTAGAATTTTTCCTAGAGAGAACTCGATAAATGCCTTACGCACAGGTTGCCAATTTAGATTTTGAAGAAATCAAGATTGCACTCAAAGAATATTTGAGAGCACAGACAGATTTCACTGATTATGATTTTGAAGGTTCTGTATTAAGTAACCTTATTGATGTTCTTGCGTATAATACGTATTATACGGCATTCAATACCAACATGGTTGTCAATGAGTTATTCATTGACAGTGCAACGCTACGAGATAATGTGGTATCGCTTGCCAAGCAGTTAGGTTATACTCCTAAATCAATTACATCTCCAACTGCTTACGTTAGTTTTGCTGTTAATTACACCAATCCAACAACAGACACAGAACTAATTCTTAAGAAAGGAACTGGATTTATTAGTTCATATGAGAACACATTGTATTCTTACATAACTCCAGTTGATATTAAGGCTCAAGTATCAAATAACATCGCAGTATTTGACAATGTAAAATTAAAAGAAGGAACTTTTGTAACAAACAATTTTACTGTCAATACTGCATTAAAGAGTCAAAAGTTTATCCTAGATAACCAATCGATTGATACCAACACCATTGAAGTGAGAGTTTATCCTGGTGGAGGATCATTCAACGAACCTTATCTGAGATCTGATAATATTCTCAATGTTGATGGTCTATCAAAGATTTTCTTTTTGAATGAGATTGAAGATGAGAGATACGAATTAATTTTTGGTGATGGAGTTTTGGGTAGAAAGCTAGAAAACAACACTCGCATCGAAGTGACCTATCTAGTAACCTCTGGTCCAGCATCTAATGGAGTAGGCACGTTTGTATTTTCTGGCGTCTTGGAGACTCCCACAGGCACCTCTCCTAATGCTTTTACAACGACAATCAATAACATTGTTGCTTCTTCTGGTGGAGAAGACATTGAGAGTGTAGAAAAAATTAAATTTAATGCTCCAAAGTTATTTGGTGCTCAAGATCGCGCAGTAACATCAAATGATTATGCAGCAATTGTAAGAAAGATTTATCCAGCAGTCAGTGATATTATTACATTTGGTGGGGAAGAACAAAATCCACCCATGTATGGAAAAGTTTTTATTGCTGTCAAGCCATCTGATGCATCTTATCTTACATCATTCACAAAGAAGGAAATTGTTGCTGAGATAAAAAAATATGCGATTGCATCAGTAGAACCTGTATTGATCGATCCTTCTATCTTATTTGTTGAGTTGCAAAGTAAGATTTTCTATGATGGTGGCAAAACAAGTAAAACTCCTGCACAAATTAGAGACCAAGTAATTGGTGCTTTCCAGCAGTATATTAATCTGTCTGGAACAGAAAAGTTCAATGGAACCTTTAGATACAGTAAAGCAATTGGTGTTATTGACGACGCAGATAAAACTATCAATTCTAACCTAACACAAGTTTTTATGAGGAAAGATTTCTATCCTCAACTAAACTCCACTTACTATTATGAGATATGTTTCCAGAATGCTTTTGATAAGGATTGCGATGGACCAACTCTATCCACCACTGGATTTAGGGTTACTGAATATCCGTTATTTGATGTCTATCTCGAAGATAGGGATGGTAAAATCATTCTATATAGAATAGATGCAATAACTGGTGATAAAGTCGTTCTGGACAAAGAAGTTGGCGATATCGATTATGAAAATGGCGAACTTAAAATGTATAATCTGACTATCATAAAAGGTAGTTTCTTTGATAATAGAATCTCAGTTAGAGTCAAACCTGCTTCAAATGATATCAAGGTAAGTCGTGAGGTTTATCTTGATGTAGATGTAGCAAATAGTAGTTTTATTGCGTACAAAGAGTAATTAAATGGCAGTCAAGACTAAGAAAATTTCAACTCTAATTGAGTCGCAGCTTCCTAGTTTCATTAGTTCTGAATATGAACTCTTTAGTAAGTTCGTTCAGAAGTACTATGAGCAACAAGAAGTGCAGGGGCAGGCTCTTGATATTGCTTTAAATTTAGACAAGTATGCAAATATTGATTTCTATGAGAAGAGCATTCTCAATCAATATACAAACTTAACAAGTTCTATTACGGCATCTGATACAACAATCGTTCTCGATGATGCATCGGGATTTCCAGAAAAAAATGGTTTCTTGCAAATTGGCGATGAAATTATTTTTTATGCCGAGAAAAATGGCAATACATTAACCGAGTGTTCCAGAGGTGTCAGTGCAAACACTCAGCTTGGTGATATTTACGAAAAGAGTGTCTTTGTCACAAGTGATGCTGCAGCACATGGAACAAGTGACATTGTTGTTAATGTCAGCAATTTATTTTTATACGGTTTAATTAAGAGTTTTGAGTCACAATATCTTGGAGCATTTCCAGAAAAATATTTGAAGGGAGAGATCGACAAGAGAACTCTCATCAAAAATATTAAAAAGTTTTACAAATCAAAAGGAACGGAATCTAGTATTAAATTCATTTTTAACACTCTCATTTCTAATGATAAACCATCTGTATATAACCCAAGAGATTTTACTTACAAATCTTCAGAATCAGATTGGATTAACATCTATGCTTTAAAGGTTAAAGTAATTTCTGGAGATCCAAAATCTTTAATCGGAAAGTCGGTTGTTCAATCAGCATCCGATGAATATGGTTATGCATCTGCAACTATAGATAATGTTTTTGCTGAGGGAACAGTAGATAACGAGCAGATCTGGAATATTGTTCTTGCTCCAGAAACAGTCAATGGACTATTTTCAGTATCTACAAAAACCAGATTAGAAAAAGATTTGCTTTTGGCAAGTGGCGTTGGAAAAAGAATAGATGTATTCTCAACAATTGGATGGCAAAAAACTGGTGAGATTTTAATCAATAATGAACTTATACGTTTTTCGAACAAAAATGTAACTCAATTTGTTATTGAACAACGCGGTTCTATTCCATCTTTCCATGCTGTTGGATCTTCCGTCTATAAACCAGTTGTTTTAGATGCTCCTGGAGTAAGGTTATTAACTTTAGGTATAGTATATAATTTTAAATCTGCAGATTCACAACCATACTCATCTGCTGGAGATGAAATACAAATTTCAAATCCTGGTTTTGAAACGGCAGATCCAAAGATTGTTTTGTCTGGAACAAATCAACCAAGATGGATTTTAAGTCAAGGGAATTCAGTTAATATACCAACTTTACCATCTATTGCTTCTCAGTTAGATGAAGTATCAACTGACGTTTCTGCAATTTTTGAGGACGATCAATATTACTATATTACCAGCTCCAGTTATCCATCGTATAAAATTTTGGATGGATCTATTGTTAATGAAAAAGTATTAGATCAAGAACTTCTTCGTCTGATCAGAAAGAACCCAACAAAAACTACAGAAGTTTATAAGACACCAAAAAGAGATGTTGGTGTTCTATTAAATGGTGTTCCAATTTTTGGTTATAAAGATGAAGAAAGTGTTCGTTTTGGTATTCTCGAAGAAATAAAGGTAGATACACAAGGAAGTGGATATGAGAAGCCACCTTTTGTTCTTTTAGATGGAGTTCCAAATCAAGCAAGATCTGTTTTATCTGGTCAAGTTGTTGAAAAGATTATAGTTGATACTCAGACTGTTTTTCCAAGAACTCCAGAAGTTGTAATTACTTCTGGAAGAGAAGCAGTTGTAAGAGCAATCGTAACAAAAGGAAAAGTTACAAGTTTAGTCATCGACAATCCAGGTGAATATTATTCTTCACCACCTTTGATAAGAATTAGAGATAATGCGGGGAGAGGAAGATTTGCCGACTACACTGCTATAGTTGATACAGATGGAAAACTAACTGGATTTACAAAAAACGCAGAAGGTAATTTTTATGAGCAGAGTACTGTTATCGTTGATGTAATACCAGTTGGAAGAGGAGCATCTGGAACACCATATTTAAAGGAATGGAATAAAAATAGATTTACAAAATTATCTAATGTTTTAGATACTGACTATGGATATGTTTTTGAAAATTATAATAATGTATTGGAGTATGGTTACGGTCATATTGGCAATCCAAAAGCACTCAGAATTCTTTTAAATGACAATCTAAACAATGCTGGATCAGAACCACCTGTAAAAGTTCATTCTCCTATCTTAGGATTTGCATATGATGGCAATCCAATTTATGGTCCATTTGCTCATCAAAATCCTTTAGATCCGCAATCTCCTATTGTTAGGATGACATCTAGTTACACTCTAAACAATAACCGTCCAAAGGGTCCATCAACAACGACATATCCTCTTGGAGATTTTGTGAATGACTACAGATATGTACATAAGAGTGGTTCATTGGATGAGAATAATGGAAGATTCTGCATCACTCCAGATTATCCAGATGGAACATATGCATACTTCTTAACTATTGATAGTAATCAAGTACCACAGTTTCCTTATTTCATTGGAGAAAACTTTTATTCTCTTCCAGTTGATAGTAACTACAATTCAAACATCAATCAAGCTGACATTCCAAGAAAGTCTAAGAGATTATTTGTTCCAAATATTCCAAGAAATGGTGATGGCGTTATTGCAAAAATTGCTGAGGTAAGATCTGGAACTGTAGATTCTATTTCAGTATTGCAATCATCCAATAATTTTTCTATAAATTCAAAAATTTATTTTGATAATTCTGGCACAGAAGGAAAAGAAGTTGATGCTATCGTTTCTTCTGTAAAAGGAAGACCTGTAAATTATATACAAAGCAAAGAAAACAAAGTAGTACAATTAACTACAATTCAAACCGCCTATCTATTTGCTAACGATACATTAAGACAACCATCAACTGGTGCATATGGAGAAATTGTAGGAACTGTTGCAAATGACAATCTGGTTGTTCTTAAAAATGTTAGTGGAACATTTAATGGTACTGGAACGTTTTCTGCAGATATTAAAACATTTTCAATTTTAATAGATCAAGATAGTTCTTATACCGAAGGAGCTATTTTAAGTTTAACTGATGGATTAAATCCAGCGGTTGCTACTGGAGAGGTATTAGAAGGAACATCAAAACAAAATACAGTAAAGATAAAAGTTCTCACTGGAACTTGGGTAGTCGATGATGATTATTTCATTCAATCAAATGATTTATTCAACACTTCTGGTTCTAGAATAGTAACTTTAACATCATTGAGTGATGGATTAATTCCATTTGATGTAAATCAAAGTGTCGCTCTTGTAGAAACTTCTGTTGAGCATGGACTTGGTATTGGTGACGAAGTTAATATTGATATTTTACCAAATGATGCTACTAAAACAAAAACATATTATCTAAGAAAAAGACTTTATCAAAAAGTAAAATTTGTACCACCAACATATAAATCTGTATTAACTTATACTGGTGTTGGAAGATTCGAAATTTTTAATGGCGGAGCAGATTACACACCTGGAACATATTTGAATGTTCCTTTAACAGGAGGTTCTGGAACAGGTGCTCAAGCAAATATCGTTGTTTCATCTGCTGGGGTTGTATCTTCGGTTGTTATAACTTCTGGTGGATCTGGTTATAAAAAAGCAGATTATCTTAGTGTTGATGACGAATCTCTAGTAAGATCCTCTGGTTCTCTGGGAAATTCCAGATTAATTTTATACGTTGATCACGTTGGATTTGCAGCAGGACTAACAAAACTAATCGTAGATAGTTCTATTGGAGTTTCTAATGGAGATCTTTTAAAAATTGGAAAAGAAGTTGTTGAAGTATCTTCAATTCTTGGCAATACATTAACTGTTGTTCGTGGTAAAGAGGGAACAGTAAGTAGTGATCACTTCGATGGTGAAGAGGTCGTACTGTTTAATGCAAAATATCGTTTTACTAATAATTTCCAACTATCATCATCTGCTACTACTGGTTACATCAAATTGTATGATGAAGAAACACAAGAAGCTACCATAGTTTTTGATTATGTAACACAGTTGGAAAGCGCAGAGGAAGTTCAAATAAGCACTAGTTTCTTTGATTCAAGTTCTCCTAAAAAATTAGTTTCTGTTGAATCTGCAGATTCTGCAGCATACAAATTTGAATTTTCTACAGATAATAGTAATTTTGTAGTGAATCCAAACATTGATCTTCAAGAGTACTACAAATATAAATTTGATACCTCGCATTCTTCTTTAACTGGTACTTACTTTGATATTAGTCCAAGCAAAAATTATAATATCATCACTGAAGAAAAAGTAACATCAAATATTCTACCAGGAAATTCTGGAGCATTTACTTCAGTCAAGTTTGGTTTTGGATCCGCATTGGCATTCAATTCATATGATCAAAAGAAAGGAACACAATTCTCAAATTTCTACTACTTCGATAAGAATGGAATAGTTGAATCTGATGAAAAATATTTCAAAATAATTAGTGATCCGTTACAAGGAACTAAAAAGATAACATATGTTACACCAACAAGATTTGTATATGAATTAAATTCAACTCCACTTTGGGATGGATCTGGTGTAATAACATACACAACTAATGGCGAATTTGCTATTGGACAAATTGATAAAGTTAAAATAGTTAATTTAGGATTAAATTATAAAAAAATTCCTGTTGTAATTGGTTGCGATCCTAATAAGAGTTTTAAGGCAAAAGCAACTGTGCTATTCGATAATTCTACCAAGAGTATCAATGGCGTTAGAATAGATGAAGAAGGTTTGAATTACATCAATCCAAGAATTGTTATTACAAACGGTGATGGGGTTGATGCAAGATTTAACATTGTTGTCAGAGATGGAAAAATATTTTCCATCACAGTTGTTAATCCTGGAAAAGGTTACACATTCGCTCCAGAGATAGAAATCATAGAAGGTTCTCTAGAAGCATATGCAGAAAGCACAAGTATTGGAGTTCCTCAGAGTGTTACCATTATTCAAAATGGAGGGGCATTCCATAACGATAAAACAGTATCTTCAAAATTCACATCAAAATATGTTTTTGCATTAACATCCATTTCTGGCAATTTCCAAAGAGGAGAATTGGTTGTTCAAAAAATTAATAATAATGAAGTTGCTAGAGGTATTGTATCTGAATGGAGAACTGGATCCAATTTACTAAAGGTTGAGAAAGTTTCTGGAATCTTCAGAACTGGTTACCCTGTTAGCTCTTCAATCTTCACAACTTCTGCTATCATTAAATCTATCTTTGTATCAACTTTTGAAGATGAGATCTCAAGTTTTTATGACAATATTGGATATTACAGTTCCGATAGAGGAAGACTAGGAGTTTCAAATCAGAGATTATTAGATAGCAAATTCTATCAAGATTATTCTTATGTTGTAAAATCAAAAACTCCAATTGATCAGTGGAGAGATTTAATTAAATCTACAACACACCCAGCTGGATTTAGATTATTTGGTCAGGTTGATATTGAAGCAGCTGCTGAATCATCTATGCCTCAGCAGCAAAGCAATAAAAATTCTCATTTTTCTATCATCCAACTTTGGGATCCAAATAAAAATAAAATTACGGTAGAAAATACAAAACGAACAATTACTCAAACTATTCAAAAAGTTGAGAATCAAAGAATTCGACGTGGATTTGGAACTGCTGCTCCTTCAGAATTTAATTTTGATGAATACACTGCATTTGAAGTATCTTTATCAGCACCATTTGATGGATACTATGATAGTGATGGAAGATTACAAGGGACTACGGTATTCCAATTAAGAAAGAATAATGTTCCATTTACTCCATATAGTGCCAAGAATTTAATCATTACTCTGGATGGAATAATTCAGGAACCAGGAGTTTCTTATACCGTTCTCAACGATACTATAATCTTTTCGAAACCGCCACTGGGACCTGGAGTAGAAAAAACTGGAAATGGGTTATCGGATGTAACTAGTTACAAGGGTGTAACTTTCTATGGTAAATATTTTGCATTCAAAGATAATGAATACAATTCAAGATATTTAAGGAAACTCAGAAATATTTTCCAAAGAAATGGAAGATGGATCGATGCTGCTAATCAAATAGAAAGAAATAGAACTTTCATTATAGAAGAATCTGTTGGATATGGAAAAGAAAAGCATCCGAATCTAGATTGGAGTACCAAACTAGATGATTATCAGAGAGATATTGGATATATCTTGGATGCATATCAACATGATATCCGTTTCGGTGGAAACGTAAAAACTGTAGATTATGTAAGCATCTTTAAATCTGATAGTGATTATGATTACATTACAAAAAATAAAACAAGATCACTTGATATATTCAAGTATGCAACAAAATTAGCATCTCTTTCTATTAGAAATTGGGATATCGTTGAAAACGGAATCAGTTACACTACTGGTTCTTCGAGTGTAACAGTTGCCAATACTAATAGACTAGCAATTGGAATGTATATAAGTTGTGGTAGAGCATTCCCAGCAAATACTAGAATTACCGAAATTAATAATTCTACACAAATTACGTTATCAAATAATGCATTGGTAACTTCGGCTTCTGATCAGGCAACGTTCTATCTAAGCGCAATAAACAATGGATCGTATTATGATGCTGCCAATCTTATCAAGAAAAATAAACTTCATCTACAAGAAGAAGTTAGTGAATACATTTATGATAATTATGCACTACCATCTACAGATAAACAAAAGTGTAAGAGAGATTTGGGATATTTAATTGATGCGGTTGTTTATCATTTAAAATTTGGTGGTAACGAAAAAATAGTTGAATTTGCAAGATCATACTATGAATTCTATGGATACCCATATGGGGAAAAATTAACATATATCAATAGAAGTGCAACAGAAACAGCAGCTGCTATAGATGCATGGGAAACATTGGGAGACTTAATGATTCTTGCAATGAGAAATCAGTTAAGTAATGGCGCTTATACTTCAATACCTCCAGTAATTGATAATAGTATCTTAACTGATCCTATTACTCCAGTATGTCAAGAAGTTGCATCTAGCATCAATACTATGATTAATATTGTAAAAGATATACTAGAGAATGGTGCTGGCGTAGTTGAGATAACAGAAAATAATAGAAATAAATCTGGTAATTGGACTAATACTTTAACATATTCAAATTATAATTTAATAGATGATCCTTTATTGCTAGCACAAGAATGTAATGATGTTATTTCTTCCGTTGATTCTCTATATGCAAATGTCAAAGATATTTTGGATAAGAAAACTGTAGTTCGAACCTTACCAGATTATGTCGATGGAGAAAATAGGGTATTTGATTTATATTGGGAAACAGGTGAAGAAGTAGTTACAGATGAAGATGAAGATCTATTCTTGACAATCAACGCTGTTCTTCAGAGACCAAAATATACAGAAGATTATCCACGATTTGATTCCTACTATATCAAGAGAGATGTTGTTCCAAACCAATTGGTATTTGATGTTGCTCCGATTTGGGACCAAGATTTTAGTGCTAAGAGTATTGGAGAACCAACTGCTGTAGAAAAAGTTGTTGGTATTGGTGTTGGCAATTATAAGAGATTAACAATTGATTATAATTTGGTTGATGATATCAAATCTGGTCCTTTCTTAATCTTGGATGTTGAGGACTATACTGTTCAAAATATAGAGGAGCCAGATTTCTTATATGTCTTCTTAGATGGCGTTCTCCAAAGAAAGGGTTATTCTTATACAGTATCTGGTCCAAATATTTTCTTCAATGTGCCAATTTTGAAGGAAATGAAAATTGACATGCGATACTTATATGGAAGAAATATTGGTCAAGTATTAAATGTCTATGATTATAATCCTGATTCTTTCTATGCTAAGGGAAGAGCAACCCTTCAAGTTTCTAACGGGTTAGCAGACTTTATTAGATATTCGTGGATGGGTGATAAAATTGGATCTTCGATTCATGTTTATCAAACAAATACCAATGGATCATATAATATTGTAGGACAATTATCAAATGTTTATGTTACAGGAAATCAATTAGAATTTGATCTATTTGGTAGCAAAGCACAAATAGACATCACAAAACCAGTTTGGTTTGCTGTAAGTGGTTTTTATAATTTAAAAACATCTATAACTGTATCATCGGCAAGTATTGTTTATGAAACTGATGACGCTGGAAGATTAGTATTGTCTGATTTAGAGCAGGTGTGGTCTGGAACTGTAATTGGAAAATCATATAAGAGACCATTTGTTGGATTGTCAAATAATGATCTTGTTCGTATAGATGGACAAGATAAGTTTAGAAGAATAAAGCGTCTCCCAACAAGAACTACAAGTAAAGAGAATAGAAATTATCAGCAGGTTTCAAATTCTTTCTTCGGAAGAGTAGATATTGAAACTTTCAATGGTATCAGTAGAGGAGAGGGTTTGAGTGTTGTAGCTAAGATAGAAAATGGAAAAGTTATCAAACTTGAGTGGAATCAAAGAAGCTACAATCCAATTACACAACCAACTGCTTATCAATACGAAGTTCCACCAATTTTACATTTTATACCATTAGATGGTAATGGTGGTGGAGCTAAAGCAAATGTTCTTGTAAGCAAAGGACAAGTTATCAGTGTAGATCTAATAGATGGTGGTTCTGGTTACACACAAGAACCAAAAATTGTTGTAGCAAGAGGATTTGATATCTTAAATGAGAGAGATATCGGTGTATCATTGATTAATATTGGGATTAATTCTTTTATATCTCAAGGTGGTTACGTAGCATATTCTTCGATTGATATTTTAGGAAATCAAGTTGCCAACGTAAGTTCTATTACTTCTGTTATTGTTGATAGTCCTCTATCTGCTGATAGAGTAATTACAGCACAAATCCAAATTAAGACTGTTCCTGGAAATAACTTCAAAGTTGCTAAAACTCAATTAGCAACTACATCAGCACCATTCGCTGCTGATGTGAAGGCATTCAATACGCAGTATAAAGCAACACAAGCTATTAGCGTAATTTCTGGAAGAGTTTCTGATATTATTTCGACATCAATACTTGCAACAACCAGACAAATTACATCAACGTTTGAGAATCTAATTCCTAATGATGCTCTAAGTAATATTAATTACTATGCCAATGCGTCTCTCTTACAAGTTGATCTTTCTGCTTCTGATACTGTTGTGTATGTTGCTGATACAAGCAAGTTCAAGTCCTATGGTTATCTCCTAATTGGAAAAGAAATTGTTCGTTATTATAGAAAATTAAACGATAGATTCTTAAGCGTAGAAAGAGGGCAGTTAAATACATCACCAGCAGCGTGGTCTGCTGGAACATTCTTACGTCAAATTCCAGATCCTGTATCTACTGCGTTTGGTGGAGTATCTGTAGTAGAATCTCAATCTCAACTTGTTACAGTCAAGGGTGGATTAGGAGCAACTAATGCATCACAATCACTACAAAGATATCAAATTATTACACCATCTGCTTCGGTAGTTAATGTATCTGAGCAAATTGAAATTGATCTCAGATCTACTGGTGTTATTAATTCTGTAACTAATGTTTCTTATAAAACAACATGTATTGTTAATACAACGTTAGACAGTATAAAATCTTTTGTTACTTCTGCATCGGTAAAACAATTAGCAACCACTTTTAATATACTAAAAGATGTAAAAATACAATCTACAGCAAAATTTGAACTTCTATTAATACCACCTCCAACTGGAGCTGTTGATGGATATGTAGAAAACTTATATTGGACAGATCCTATCTTACAAAGAAGTGGTTCTTTTGTTACTTTAGATACTTCAATTTACGGAAGACACGTAGTTCAAAGAAATAATTCTATTCTTCAGATTAGAAATATTTCTCCTTCTGACAACCAATATATTGGAACATATGAAGTTACAAATGCTGGTCATACAATAAGCCACTTCAATGGATTATTTGATGACGGAACATCAAATGTTTCTGGAATATCACTCGAAGAAGTTGAAAGATATTATCCAACTCTAACCATACAGGATTTTGAATTGAGAGGAAGATCTAGTTATACACTCGATGGTTTCTACTTCTCATTAATGCCACCATCAATTCAAAATCCAGTTGCAATTTCTTCGACAAGTGGAACAATCCCATCTACAATAAATGTAGGGAAGACAACTTATTTCCCAAGTAGTGGTTATATTTACCATTCAAACGGAACTTCTGTATTTGGAGTAATTCAATACACTGGTAAAACTGCAACATCATTTACTGGTTGCACCAGATATTCTGGATCTACTACGATATCTTCTGGAGCACAAATCATTCCATTTGAAATCACCTAAATAAACACATAAATATAAATAACTTTGGCACAAATCACGTCGGAACGAAAAAACCATGCCTGCTATTATCTCTGATAAATTTAGAATTTTTAATGCGAAGCAATTTCTAGAATCGCTAACCGAAGGTGCTACGGATACTGGTTCCGAGCGTAGTAGAATGTATTTCTTTGTGGGTCGTCCGCAACCTTGGAGAGCATATCTTGAAATCTACTCTAAGGGAAGTGTATCCTTTACAGTAGGTCACAAAATTTTTGTAGGAACAACTGCTGGTCAATATGCTGCTTCAGCATTTAAGGCAACGATTGCAGCGGTTTATGCAGACGCACTTCTTCTAACCGACGTTTTTGGTTCCAGCGGAGTTAATTCAACACCTCCAGTAGGAAGCACAATTACAGCAACAGCAGACAATGGAGCAACTATTGTTACAAACGCAACCGCAGTTACTGGTGTTTATCGTTACGCTACAGAAGACGTTCCACCAATTCCTCTAGATAACCAAGCAGAAGTAAATGCAATCTACGACGAGATTATTGCTGCTAAGCGCATTACCGATACTTTCGCACGAGCTGTAATTAGACGTTACAACTGGGATTTGGTTGCTAATCCAAAATTTGATATGTGGAAGCCAGATTATTCTGCCACTCCAGCAGGCGGTGGTGGAATTGGAAAGCAAACTGCAACTGGCGCATCTTCGATTGCTGATGCTAAATTCTATGTTATGAATTCCGCATACGAAGTATTTAAGTGCCTTTATAATGGTCAAAATCCTTCTAATGCTACTGGTCAAAACGCAACGGAAGAACCAATTACAACTGGTGCTAACTATGCTGCTGGAACTGGTCTATACACAGAGACAACAGGTGCTGGTTATATTTGGAAGTACATGTACACTATTCCAACTGATGACGTTCTAAGATTCTTATCTTCTGACTTCATGCCAATTGTTCTACCATCAAACGCTTCTAGAACTGCAGTAACAGCAGCTGCTATTGATGGTGCATGTGATGTTGCCTTAATTGAAGATGCTGGTTCTGGATTACCAGCATCACAAACACTATACACCGCAATCAGAGGAGATGGAACAGGCGGTATTGTTAGATTTGTTACCAATGGAAGCGGCAATATTACATCTGCTGCAATTCAAACCAGAGGATCTGGATATACTTATGCCAATGTTCTTCTAACAAACGGAAATGTTTTTTCAAACGTTGGTTTAACAACATCCGTTACTGTTGCAGCTTCAGCGAAAGGAGCTATCGAAGTTATTCTTCCACCTCTTGGTGGTCATGGTAAAGATCACGAATCCGAATTAAATGCTAAGAGAGTTATGACGAATATTCGTCTAACTTACTCTGAAGGATCTGGAGACTTCCCAGTTGATAACGATTTCCGCAGAATCGGTATTCTAAAAGATCCATACAACTTTGGAACAACAACTTTCTCAACAGCAGATACCTTAAGCGGATTAAAGGCAATCAAGATTAACGGAGCTACTGCTGATTTCATTCCAGATGAAAGAATTCAGCAAACTGTTTCTGGTGGTACTGCATTTGGAACTGTAGTTTCTTGGACCCTAGATAACGGTTCGACAACTGCTGGTGTTCTCAAGTATATTCAAACCAATGATGCTCACACAGATTCTGGTGTTGTAAGATCATTTAGTGGTTCAAACGTTGTTACTGGAGCATTGTCAAGTGCTTCTGGAACTCCAACCACTGCTTACTCTTCATCAACTGGTGGTGTAACATTCTCTGCTGGTTATGCGAACCCAGAAATTGCAAATAATTCTGGAGATATCATCTACGTTGAAAACCGTCGTCTAATCACAAGAGCACCTGACCAGATTGAAGATATCAAACTAGTTATCGAGTTCTGATTTATATTTTACTCCGCTAAATACTAACGACTAGATGTTTGTATTTGGCGGAGTACGATGCCACAGAAGACTAATCTTAATGTAAATCCTTACTATGAGGACTTTGACGCGAGTAAGAACTTTTATAAAATTCTTTTCCGTCCAGGTTATTCCATCCAAGGTAGGGAATTAACTCAGTTACAATCCATCTTACAAAACCAAATTGAAAGCTTTGGTAAGTATGCTTTCAAGCAAGGTGAGATGGTGATTCCAGGAGAGATTGGTTTAAACACAAAACTTGATTATGTCAAATTATCTTCTGTATCTGAAGTAGCAATCAATCTAGGAAATGAGATCGTATATAAAAAATACGATATCACTCAATTAGTTGGACAGCAACTAGTTGGTTTAACATCTGGTGTAATCGGTACTGTTCTAGCAGCAAAAACATCAACCGAAAATTCTGCCGACACCATTTTTGTAAATTATTTAACGAGTGGCAACTCAAACACAGAATCAACTTTTAGACAGGGAGAAACTCTAGAAGTTATTGATGGTGTTAATACTCCCCTTTTGGTTGTTGGAACTGATGGTAGCGTTCTTCCAACCAGTATTAGTATAACCAATCCAGATACTGGAGAAGTAACTTCTATTGAAAGTCCAGCGATGGGTTATGGTTCTGCTGTAAAAGTGGAAGAGGGAATTTACTTTATTAACGGATATTTTGTTCGTAACAATCAAGAATTATTAATTGTCGATGAGTATTATGATAAACCATCGGCAAAGGTTGGATTTACCATATCTGAAAATATTGTTACTCCAGAAGAAGATCCATCACTGTATGATAATGCAATTGGATCATCAAATTATACAGCTCCTGGAGCACATAGATTAAAAATATCAGTTTCATTAACAGAGTTTGCGCTGGATGCAATTACTGATAAGAACTTTATTCAACTTTTAACCGTTTCAAGAGGAGTTGTAAAAAATAAAGTAACTCAAACCGATTACAATTTATTAGAAGAAACATTAGCAAGAAGAACTTTTGACGAAAGTGGAGATTATGTAGTCGATAATTTTTCTATTGATATCAGAGAGTATGCACAAAAAGATGGAAATAGAGGAATTTATTCTGTAGATGAATTTGGATTGTATAATGGATTGTCTTCCTCAGAGGCATCCAAAAAAATGGTTGCCAGTATTGGACCAGGAAAAGCATATGTAAAAGGTTATGAAATTGTTAATAAAGAAACAAAGTACTATTCAATCAATAAATCTAGAGAAAGTTTAAGCAGCGATAATGTAACTCTCAAAACAAAGGGACTCCCAACGTTTAGTATATCAAATGTATTTGGTAGTGTTCCTTTAAACAAAGAAGGATCAGATCTCACTGCATATCCAGATGTATTTTTATACTCAACTTTCAATGATGGATCTATCGGACTAAACAACACTGAGTTAGCAACCGATTATAGACAAACTTTAAACAGAAGAGGATTGATTTTTAATAGCAATGATGCCATTAAAACGATCACAATTCAAGTAACTAATACTACTACAACGTTGGCATCTATAAATGATGGGACTTTTGAAAATATTTTAGGAACACTCTATTTTGTAAAATCAAGAAGTGAGACTGGATCGCCAACATCAGTAGGTTCATTTAAATCACTATCATACTCATCCGTAAATAAACCATTAATTAATAGCAATGTTGCTGTAAAGTTTTTAGAACTTACCGTAATTGGTCAAAAAGACGAATTAGAACTATTGCTTTTAGAGTATGATAATGGTGATACTGAGTTCAAAAGAAAGATTTTCCTCACAGAAAGTGCTGCTCAGACAAATTCCTCTGGGTCAGAATTTGGATTTGTTGTAGATTACAGACAAACAATAACTCCTGTAATTGGTAAAGTAAAACCAAGCAATTTTTATCTACAGAGCACTGGATCTGGATTTAATCCAGATTCGGATATTATCTTATCTAAAGGTCGTTTATCTGGAGGATCATCTGCATATAATTCAGTTTTTGGTTTCTCATACTTTGATCCTCAGTTCTTTACTAAAATCACTCTAGAATCGCCTCCAAGTGGCGCTGGTGCCTTCGACACTGGAAAATACATATTCGGTCTAGAGAGCGGTGCCTATGGCGTTGTAGAAGGTTCTCCATCTGGAGTTTATACCACAAATAATCTTCTATTCATTAAAACTTTGTCTGGAAGATTTTTGCCTGGAGAAACAATCAGAGATGAAGCTGGAAACACGGTAAGAATTGCAAAAGAGAATACTCTTTCTCATTTTGTCGTGCAAAATAGAGGTCTTGGATATGCTGATGGAGCTACCATTATAATAAATGGTTTGGAGTATGATTCCTCTAAAATAGAATTGTTTAAAAATCCAACTGGTCAGATTTACAAGGCAATCATCAATAATAGAAATGCTGTAAATCTAGAATTTTCTCAACCTCCAGCAGTTACAGTAAAAAATCCAGCCACTGCTTCTCCTCCAAGTGCAGCAGCATCTGTTGTACCCGTTTTGTTTAGAGATACCGTAGTTACACATTCTCCACAAAATGTTAAATCTATTGGATGCAGATATGGATCTGGTAATTCAAATGTTTTCAGCGCAGATATTGTAGTAGATAATCAAGCATTCTCAGAAATCAAATCAGTAACAGATTTTACTTTCTTTGGATCTCAAGGATATGATTTTATTGAATCAACTAGCTTTAGTGCTGATGCAAGCAATTTATTACAACAGGGAGATATTGTTCAATTCTCTGATGTTAATAATACCGTAATCCGTGCTATTGTTCAGTATGCTACCAAGGCATCTGGATCATCAAAAACAAGAGTATATTTAGATACAGTATTACCAGCAGGTGTTAATAACACAAGTATCGTTCGCTTGAGACCAAAATTAAAGAATCCAAATTCTGGAACATTACTATTCCCAACTGGAAGCAAACAAATTAGTAAAGTATCTGCTGGTGGTGATGATACCAAAATTAAATATTACTTCCGCAGAGATTTTGTTACAACTGCATCAGCAAGTGGAGGAACAATTACATTTGCTGCTCAACTTCCATTTGGTACTCAAAGATTTGCAGCATTTACTCAAGAAAACTATATCATAACTGTATTGAATAAAGGGGATGCTCCAAATATTTCCAATGGAGATATAATCTATGTCGATCCAGATGCTGTTGAAATTTCTTCATCCACCGATACTGCTAGTGGTTTGACCTCTGGAAGTATTAGCCTACAACTCCCATCAACTTATTTTGGCACAATCCCATCAAACGGAACGTTTCCAAAATTAAAACTAACAGCAACATTGGAAGTAACCAATGCAAAACCAAGACTAAAAACTGTTGTAAGAAATAAGAGAATTATTGTTAATTCATCTGGAGATAGAGTTGTTCCATTAAGAGGTACTGATTATGACGTAGAGGTTGTAGAAATCTTATCATATTCAGATGCATTTAAGTTGCGCTATGTTTATGAAGGAACTAGTGCTCAACCACCAGAAGTTGATAGTGCTGGAAATTTAATTTACGGAACAGATGTAACATCTAGATTTACATTTGATACTGGACAAAGAGACACAATTTATGATGTATCCAGAATTGTTTTAAAACCTGGATTTGAACCAACTAGTGGTCAATTATTAATTGCCTTTGATTATTTTGAACATTCTCAAGGAGATTTTTGTACAATTGATAGTTATCTACATGAAGCTGGTGTAGATGAGGAAGAAATTCCAACGTTCAATTCTTCTGTCCATGGAAACTTAGAATTAAAGAACGTATTAGATTTTAGACCAAAAGTAGATAACCAAGCAATTATTGCTGGTTTCCAAGATACATCTTCTTTGGAAATTACTACTGGTCAATTCTCTGGTTCTGGATCAGTTATTGCTGTCACCCCAGCTCCAGACTTAGGTTTAGAATATACATTCTCGTTTAGTCAAGTTCAATATCTTGATAGAATTGACGGAGTATTCCTAAACAAAAATGGCGAGTTCTTTGTCAAGGAAGGAAACTCATCGTTGAATCCATCAAAACCAGACACAGTTGATGATGCTATTCCTCTATTTTATGTTTATATTCCAGCATATACAAAAACAAGTAAAGACGTAAGAGTAACTCCTGTCGATAATCGTAGATATACGATGAGGGATATTGGAAAACTTGAAAAGCGTATTGAGCGTCTTGAGTACTACACATCATTGAGTATTCTGGAGCAACAAGCTCTTAATATGCAAATCAAAGATGATATTGGTTTGGATCGTTTCAAGAGTGGATTTTTTGTTGATAATTTTGAATCACATAAAGTAGGTAATCTAACATCATTAGATTATAAGTGTTCTATTGATACACAACAATCAGTTCTTCGTCCTCAATCAAAAGAAGATTGTGTTTCATTGAGGGAAGTAAATACAAGAGAAGATCAGCGATCTGTTGCTGGTTATCAAAAATCTGGTAATATTATTACATTACCATATACAAATCTAGAACTACTAGGAAATTCATTTGCTTCAAAAACATTAAATCCAAATCCATTTGTTGTGATTCAATATGTTGGTGATGTTTTTGTTTCGCCAAACATCGATCACTGGTATGATCAAACTACTGATCCTGTAGTTGTTGATACTAATACGAGTTTGTTTAATATTTTTCTTGCGAAAGATGATTCGAAAGAAAGTTTCTCAAGCTTATATAACTCATTCATAGTTAATTGGTTGGGAACTTCTCCTGCTTTCACATCAATTAATTCATTGGGAGAGGTTAATACCCAGCAAGCAACTGCTGCCGTTACTTCAGCATCAATTGCAAGTTCTTCAAATATTAGTCCTCAAAATAATGATATTGGTAAGGGAGTTCAAAGTAAATCTGTAAATGGGAAACTAGTTTCAACTGCTCTCTCGTTCTTTGCAAGAAGCATACCAGTAAAATATGTAATTAGAAGATTGAAGCCAAATACTGTAGTAAATGTGTTCCTAGAAGGAAGAAATATTAATCGTTGGGTAAATCCAGATCTTAGATTTACTGGAGTTGCTGGCAATTCACTATCTTCATTTAATGGAACTGTAGTTACAGATGAAAATGGTAATGCGAGTGGTATTATTCTTATTCCAGCTGGAAATCCTCCAAGAGAAAATGCTACTTGGACTGGAGATGTATCAACTATAGATTATGATACTACTGGTGAAGAGATAAGATTAACTACTGGTACATTAACATTCAGATTTACTTCCAGTGCCACTGATGCTTCCAAAGATACCGTTGATACTTATGCAGAAGTTAAGTATTATGCTGCTGGTATTCTCCCAGAAAATCCAGCAAGTATTGTTTCAACAAAACCAGCATACTTCAAATCTAATGAAGGTGTTCAGATTATTAATAACAACACGGACAATCCACTAAGACCAAATCCATTGGCACAAACATTCAAAATTCAAAACTTTGATGGTGGATTATTTACTACTGGTGTGGATCTATTCTTTTCTAAGAAAAGTACAAACATACCAATTAAAGTTTATCTAACAGATGTTGTTTCTGGAAAACCTGGAAAGAACGTAGTACCAGGAACAGAAAGAATTTTAAACCCAAATACATTTCTTAAGTGCTATACAAACGGAAACGTTTCTATAACAAAGGGAGAAAGTATAACTGGTTCAAAATCTGCTGCTAGTGGTCCTATTCTAAAAGTTATAGACAAAAATGGTGTTGAAGTTGTTCCATCTTCTGCTGGCAAGTTTTCTTTAACAAATGAGCAAGTATATACTTTGGTATTAAGTAATCATAATGGCAAATCATTTGTTCAGAATGAAGACCTAGTAATACCATCCGTAACATTAGCAAATGCAACAGATGGAACTGAATTGAAACTAACAATTGCCAAGGATAGTGGAAAAGTTTCGGATATTAAAATTAAATCAACAGGTTCAAACTACGATAGTGCAATCTTAACTATTGAAAGTCCTCAGTTGCCAGGTGGATCTGGTGCCACAGCACGTATTGAAGTTTCTGGAGGAAAAATTTACAACACAGAAATTTCATTGCCTGGTTTTGGTTACACAGAACCACCATCAGTAGTTGTCAAGGGAGTTGGAAATGGAGCTGGTGGTTGTGAAATTGAAACATTTATCGAAATTGATACTCCAGCAGTTCAAATGGGTGTTGCCATCGATACAGTTGGAGTAACAAATTCAACTATACCAACACATTTTGCTTTTGATTATCCAGTATATTTACAGAACGATACAGAGTATGCTATGGCGGTCGAAACCGATTCTGTTGATTACAGCATGTGGGCATCTCGTTTAGGTGAAATTGATATTGCAACAAGCACAGTAATTACAACTCAACCAGCACTAGGATCTGTTTATAGATCACAAAATGTTGATGATTGGACCGAAGACATTTTTGAAGATTTGAAATTTAAATTATACAGAGCAGAATTTAATATTACTAGACCAGCAGAATTACTATTATCAAACCAAAATCTTGGTTATGAACTTCTTAATGTAGATCCATTCGAAACAAATGCTGGATCAAACACAAATGCAACTTCAAAACTCTTTAAGAATAACAATAGCATTTTGAAAGTAAATCATAGAGATCATGGTTTTGAAGATTCTGGAAAGTCTTATGTATTCTATAGAAGTGCCAAAGAAGTAGCTGGTATTACATCAAATATTTTAAATAATACCTTATTTAAAATTGGTAATTCTGGAATTGATACCTACAACATTACATCATCTTCTAAGGCAGCTGGTAATTCTTTTGGTGGCGGTAACCAAGTGTATGCATCTTTCAATAGAAAATTTGAAATTTTGTATCCTCAAATTCATTATTTAACTTTAACTGGAACCAAGTTGGAAACGTTTGTAAAAACAACTAACATAATTCCTGTTGATTCGAAAACAACAAATTACGTATCATATTCACAATCTGACTATGAAAAGACATTTTTAAATGAACCACACTACTTCTCAAACCAAAAAGTAATTGCTTCCAGAATTAATGAGACTCTCAATAATATTACACAATCTCTATCTTATAAAGTAGTTCTAACTTCAGAAAAATCTTATCTATCACCAGTAGTAGATCTTTCCAGTTCTTCTGTAAAGATGGTCTCTAATAGAATTGAAAATGCAAATGGAAAAGAAAACAGATTTGGAAGAAGAGATCAAACAATTGAATTTTATCCAGTTTATCAATTTCAATTAGTTGGAAATGGTGCTACTCAAATTCAATCAAATCAAACGATACAAGGATATAATACAAAAGCAACTGGAACAATTGCTCGTGTAAGTGGTAATGTAGTTTGGGTTAGAGTTAAGACTTCCCAATTCTTCGAAAGGGGTGAAAGAGTTATTCTTGGAAATCAGTTAGGATTAACTGAAGTTGTCAATAGTGTAACTCTTCCAAAAGTTATAATTGATTCAAATCCTGCCCAAGTTTTTGTTAGCATTCCAGATGAATCTACAATAACTGCTAGAAATCCATCTGCCATATTGCAAACCTATGATAACATTATCACTGGTAAAACTGTTATATGGAATAATAAAACTCAAGAACTGATCGTTCGTGTAGATGTTCAACCAATTAATGATGACTTTGAATCAAGAATAATTGATAATGCTATCTTTAACAGAAATGCGGTTATCAATGATCAAGTATCTGATATTTTCCGAGTTGGTGATTTTATTAAATATCCAAATCAATCAGACAATGAAGCATATTATTGGGAAGTTGGAAAAGTTACTTATCAAAATGGTATTGATTATGTTTCGGATAATACGTCCAAGAACAGTTCATCTGCTGCAAAGTATGTAACTAAGGAAGTTTCAATCAATAGCCCAGCTACTACTATAGATGTGAGATTGACAGCAAATGTCAAAGATGTACAGAATGTTCAGGTTCTCTATAGATATAAAAAAGCGTCTAGTCAGGAAAACTTTGAAGATATTGATTGGATCTATTTCAATGAATCTGGAGAACCAGATATTCTAGAAATAGCAAGTAGTGAAAATACAATTTCTGCAGTAACAGAGAAGCAATCTTCTTATCAAGAGTTTAAATATAGTGTTTCAAATCTTCCAGAATTTTCTTCTTTTGCTGTAAAAATTGTCATGAAGTCTGTTGATCCTGCTTACGTGCCTAAGATACAAGATATTCGTGCTGTTGCTTCATTCTGATTTTTAATTTCCGCGTATGGATTATATAAAAGTTGCTGGTCATGATGGTCTAGTAAGAGATGAAAACACAGGCGCCATCTTGAATTTGGATGATTCTGCTGTCGAATCCAGAAGGAAGTCAAAACACTTGAGTTCCGCATTGGAAGACATAAATATGTTGAAGAATGAAATCTCTGAGATCAAATCCCTATTACGAGAGTTATTAAGAAATGGCAGTTCTTAGATCCGTTGCTAAAACAGATACCTTTGAATCTCAGAGGCAAAAAATTAATTTAATAGCGGCAGACTTATACGCAGTTCAAACTTCTGTTGGAGAAGGTGCGTTTAGTATGAGTGATGGCACGGTTCAACAACCTGCCTTATTTTTTACAAATGCTACAGATGTCGGTATTTTTAGAGGATCTTCAGGAAAACAATTATATATTTCTGCTGAAGGAAGCACTGTTGCAAAGTTTGATAAAACTTCTTTAACTGCTCTTCAAAATTTCAAAACCTTAGTATCTGCCATTCAAATTGGTGCTGGTGGCATAACTTTAACCAATGGAGGTTCTTCATATAGTTCTGGAGTTTTCTCTGCAATACCATTGACTGGTGGTTCTGGTACTGGAGTAAAGGCAACTCTGACCGTAAGAGCGATAACTGGAACTATTACAAACGGTGGTACTGGTTATGTTGGAGGATCATATGTAAGCGTTCCTTTGACTGGAGGAACTGGAACTGGAGCTACTGCTGATATTACGGTTTCTCCATTTTCTGGAAGCATCCAAAATGGAGGATCTGGTGGTAGTGTAGGCGGACCTGGAGCTTCGGCAACATTTACCAATGTCAGTTTAACTGGTGGTAGTGGAACTGGCATGAGGGCAGATATTGTTGTAACTAATGCTGGTGCTACTACAGCTGTTACATCTGTCAATATTATTAATCAAGGAAGTGGATATCAAACTGGAAACGTTCTAAGTGCAACATCATCTGCTATTGGTGGTGTTACTGGGTTTCAATATGTAATCAATGGTGTAGGAAACGTTTCTCAGGTACAGATTTTATTAGCAGATCCTGGTTATCAAATAGGTAACGTTTTAACAGCAAGTAATACAAATCTTGGAGGATCTGGATCTGGATTTCAATTTACTGTTGATGGTGTAGGAAAAGTAATTGATGCTTCTGTAACAGAAGGTGGTGATGGTTATATATCTGGAGATACCTTAAGTGTAGATCCAGTAGAACTGGCACCAGTAGAAACTTGGTATGTCCGCATGTGGATGACCCAGTTATTTGTATTTTCTGGAACACTTCCAACAACTGGTTTTAATGTTGGTGGCACACTAACTTACAGTGGTGAAAGTAGAACTATTGTAAAAAGATTTTTAAATGCACAAAATAGAGTAGAAGCAGTTGCCGTTAGAGCTGGTGCTGAAGATGGTAATACTATACAGTTCTCTGCTGGATTGTCTGCTTCTGATGGAGGTGGAAATAGTGCTGTAGTCGCATCATCGGTATCTGCTCTAAATTATTATTTCTCACTAAACGCAAATGGACCTTTTGAGAACATAAAAGATTTTACGTTCCAAAAAAATAAAAGGTACGTCTTTAACCAAGCAAATTCTTCAAATAATACACACCCAATAAGATTTAGTACTACACCAGATGGTATTCATACGGTTTTAAGTGGTTCTGGTGCTCAAACAGATTATGGTGATCCTTATAATGGAAGTGAAGTAAATTATCAATATACATCTGTTGATGTCTCAATCACACCGAATGATAACACTCCAACCACTTTATACTATTATTGTAGTAACGGTTTTGGAGATCCAGTAAATCAACATATTAATGAAGGTGGATTTGATGGAAGAGAAGGAAAGATCACCATTAGTGGAACTGCTACAGTTAGTGGTAGTGGTCTGATTATTACCGTTGGTAGTGTAAATGAAACTTCCAACATTATTTTGAATAAAGATGGAACAGCTACTCTTGGAGCAACTTCCACATCTTCACTTTCAACGACAAATAATTTATCTGTTGGTGGAACATCCACTCTTGGTGGCAATCTGACAGTAGGTACA
>Ga0129333_10001039_pt1 | contig 24634 bp, 27 predicted proteins | sample CPB6_08_DNA_FD_94474 | JGI IMG/M metagenome (GOLD analysis project Ga0129333, IMG submission 94474) | Freshwater to marine salinity gradient microbial communities from Chesapeake Bay, USA - CPBay_Sum_0.6_0.8_DNA | ecosystem: Environmental > Aquatic > Marine > Coastal | place: USA: Chesapeake...
ACTGAACAATACTATTGTCTAGGATACAAAGTTGCTTGAGAATTAGTTCAATTGCTGTCTTGATAAGAACCATAGTGGCAGCACTGATGCCAGTAAATGATGCAATCAGTCCAATTCCCTTACTAATCTGTCCAGCAAGTTCATTCAACCATTCTCTCATTGCAGCAACTGTCTGAGCAGCAATCGCCATAATTGCATTTTTGATCGCAGCAGTAATTTTATCGATAGCAACAGGGACGTTATCAGAAAGACGCTTATATACACCTGGTTGTACTTTCACAAGACCAGCAACTTCCTGTGCTGCCACATTGACAATATTTGTCAGGTGCATCTTCAAAGTTTTTGCTGGACCTCCAGTTCCATCTGCAGCAGGAACTGGAGAAAATGGAGGAGTTTGCTGAGGAGATGCTTGAGATACATTTCCTGCGTTTGTTGGGTTTCCAGGATTAGGTTGTGATTGTTCTGACTGATTGGGAAGTTGAACACTATTGATTTGGTTAGCAACAGTCGGTCCATCTGGACCAGTAGTAGTGTTTTGTCCTGCAGGAGCAGTCGTAGTATTGGTATATGGTGTGTTTGATTCTCCAGTCAATACAAAGAATGGTTTATCTCTAGACTGCTCTCCCTTGACTACACGAAGAACTCCCATAACAACTGGTTGCTGTCCCTCTTCTCCATCAAAGAAGAACCCCATTACAATAGCACCTGGTTGTAATTGACCAGAAGATTCACCCTGCCCATCGTTGCCAGCTTGTGTGGTCGGTTGCAAAACTAACGCCCAAGGAAGTTCTTCCCCAGGAAGATCTTTCAATGTATCTCCAGATGGATTGGTATACCAACCCAAGATACGACACTTTACACGACCGATATTTAGAGGGTCTTCATTATTTTCGACCTCACCAATCCACCATGTGAGACTATCTTTTCCAAAAAAGTCGTTGCTCCTTTCATTAGGATAACCTTCTACAACTGAAGCAGGCATAGTAAATTACTGTGATATATGTGTTTATTTATTCATGGGTGATGACGGGATCGAACCGCCGACCGCCTCGGTGTAAACGAGATGCTCTACCGCTGAGCTAATCACCCGATACGTTTGAACTCAAAGAATTTAGTGCCACCGAAAACGAATTGACCATTTCTGGTTCCGTAATCGAAGACTCGATACTTATCTTTGCTTATTTCAATGTTCGTCTGAACAAGTACGTCATAATGATAACAAGAACCATTATTGACTCCAACCCACCCGTTTGGTGTTTGTGTTAGAAGTATATCACATCCTTCTCGTTTTGTCCACTCATGATCGTAACTTTCTAAAATATAATTAGATCCGTTCTTCACAAATTTATGGTAACGATCTCGATATGCTTTATCTATACCCTCTCTGTGTTTCCATTGCCGTGATCGAAGACCACCATCAATGCGTTCCCACAAAATATGTATATTAGAATATTCTGTGGGATACATTGAACACTGTCTTCTGTTGTTCCAGTGCCCTAGAAAATAATCTTCAATCGTCGTAAACGAGACACTCTGGTGCTTCTGGGTTTGCATCACAATAAAGTTCTAGAGATGTTGGATCATGTGTATCTTCTGGGTGGTTTTCTTTATAAGATTCCAGAGCAGCAAGTTCTTCTTGAGTATGTCTACGTGCCTGTGGAGATGTCTGTGGATCGTCAAGAATCAGTTTATCATGTTTGATGTGGGCGTCAATGCTTTCCATTAGTCTGTAGCGTATTGATAATATTTATCTTACGATGCTTTTTCTTGTGTACTATCACGAACAAGTAAACAATTTGTAGTCAATTTTCCACTCTTGAAACGATGAGTAACCCCTGCTACCATCCATCTACCGCTCCATCTCTTATCAACTGGTATTTTCTTATCTGATGGTTTATCAGGAAGATTCTTAGGGATTTCTACCTCAATACCATATCCAGCATAAATGTCCAGATTTCCAGCAAATTGAATTGAAAGTTGCTGATACATAAATGATTTTAGACGTAGATAACTGTATGATGAGGCATCAACAATGTCTTGGAAGTTTTTACCACCTGCAGCGACTGCCTTCTTATCACCAGGTACTCCAAAAGTTCTGCTCAATATTGGTTTGAGTCTATGTCTTCTTGGAACAGAGTACAAATAATCTGGAGCACCTTTGTATGGTTTTGCTTTCTCTACATGTGCCATACTACCCCAAACTTGCTCAATTAGATATTCTCTAGTTGCCGCTGGCGTATCTTTAGATGGATCCTTAGAAGATCCCTTTGCCAATTCAACTGGATCAAATGCTTGAGTATATCCAGCTAAAGTTCCATGTCTAATCTGATCCAGGAGACTGTAAGATTTGGGAAATGTCAACTTATCAATCAAAAATTCATTCTCTTCTGGATTATTTTGTCCAAGATTTTTCTGCCCGTAAGTATATTTGTAAAGTGGTGGAATGGGTCTTGCTCCACAATTGCTTCCCTGCGTGATAGTCTTTGAACTTGATGATTGTTTTTTAGAATCCTCAATCAATTTATCCAATGAAGTGAAATGGAATCCAAAAACATTTTCATACAAAATGAATCCAGATTGCCTCACAGATCCAGATTTATTAGCCCTAATTGACTTCTCACACAACCAGTTGATGCAATTGAAAACTCTCCAATTTGTTGCAACAAAAGTAAATGTTGCGTCGGTATTTTCAATAAAAACTTTTTTCTCCGTAAATTTACCGATTGTCTTGAATTGTTTCTTGGTCATAATTTCACATACATGTTCAGATGCTTTCTTGTCTTTGAATGACCCGAAAACATTTGATAGTTCATTTCTAAGAAATTCACCAGATGCTAGATGAATCATATAGACAGCACGTTTTTCTTGACGTACATAATCGCTAACTTTGAATGATTCTAACTTATACGTTTGATTTCTATGCTTGCTCTTGATTTCAATATTCCATCTCTCTCCACCATCCAAGTTTGTAATAAGGTCTCCAGAGTCATCAATTACAAGTCTTGCATATATGCATGGTGTATCAATAGATTCAGTGATTTCACACTCAATGATATATTGATCAAGATAGAATGTTTTTCCGTCAGGACCAGTTCTCCCATCCATCCAGGCATGGAATATGGCGTCGCCTGTCTGATTTAGAATTTCCATTTATAGACCGCTTCCTCCAATTCCAGCGAATAATCCGAACCCAGGACGATATTTGACAATATCATCATCACCCAACCGTCCACCCCCACCAATAGGGATCTCAATTTGACCACCACTGTTGTGTTGAACTTTCTTATTTAGTGAACTTGCCTTAGCGGTAGCTTGACCCTGCTGAGCAATTGACTGAGCATATTTATTAGCAGCACTAGCTTTATCGGAAGCAATTTGTGCTTTCAGTATTCCATTGGTTTCAGTAGATTGCTTTACTGCCTGAGATGTCGGTTCTGCTGCTGGTTTGACATTAGCAGGATTAGATACTGGTGGATTTGCTGTTGAACGGTACTTGGCAGCAGCAGTATGTGCCTTGACATAATGCTCTAGTTCTGCACCATTTAGACCCTGTGCTCTTCCTTCTTCTCTTGCTCTCTTCGCAGCTTCAAAAATTGTAGGATCACTCGCAGCAGTTTTTGTTGGATCAAGTAATTTATTCAATTGATCTGAACTCATCTTCAAGTAATCAGCAGCACTCTTGGTTGGAGCTGGTTGAGTTCCTCCAGTTGCAGTTGGTGCTCCTGGTGTTGCTGGTTTTGTTCCTCCAATAGAATCAGTTCCTGATCCTGATGGTTTTTGCCCAAGTGATGTGAGTGCTTTATCAATTGCATCTAAAAATGCTTGTTTTGGATCTGCACTTGCTTCACCTTTACCAGTAGCATTTGCATCTGCAGCATTTGGATTATTAGGATCTAGTTGAAGACCAGTACCAGTTGCTCCACTCATTGCTGCAAGAACAGTCTTAGAGTCATCCGATCTTTCTTTTTGCTCTCTTGGACCCTGATCTGCTGGTTTTTCGTAATTCTTCAGAACCCAATTTGACGCAGCAACAACTTCTTTGGTTCCAGTAAATACCGAAGACATGTAGGTTTTGAATTCCTGTGCCAAAAATCCCGTTGCCAGTGCATCAGTTGCACCTTTATTCTTCCAGTCATGACCCTTGGATTCCATGTACTTGGCAAAGTTTTTCTGCCTATCAATGGAAGTCCACTGCGGATACGAATATCCAGTAACACCATCCAATTTGAGTGGACCTCTTTTTCCTCCTTGAAGTACATCTGGACGTAATCCACTCTCTTGGTTTACATTACCAACAATTGCTGCTGCTTGATAATCTTTGATTCCAAGCATGTTCTGCAAATCTTTAGCAATGTTCGCACCTTTTGTCTGGAGTGCTCCACCACCAGCCATTTTTCTCAAGAATCCCCCTAGAGATTTACCTTCTAGAGATGCATTTGCTTTGTTGATTGCATCCAAGAATTTATCGATAAGTTGTTGAGGGGTTTCCTTCTCTTGCGTTGCACCTTCTGCAGCAGAAGGTGTTGAATTACCAGAAGTATCGACACCTTTAGCATTAGCAACTTCTTCTGCAGATAATGGTTTGGGATTGCCCATCAGTGCAGTAAGTTCTGGACTAATTGGAATGAGACCCTTACCATCCAACTTCATTGCAGTAAAATGAAGGTGTGTATTGGTATCACTTGCATTTCTACCATGACCACCAGATTTGTCACTTACAGGTCCGAGTATTTGACCAAATGATTTCCCTGCAAGGGGCATCATCTTCTTTTCCCATGCAATAGTTTCGTTCCACCAAGTTGGACTATTTCCAGATGGACCGAAGTACCCAGCATCCATAGCATTATATCCATGGTTCGGAGTTCTATGGGCAGCATTATTATATTTTCCAGGATCAAATGCGTTTTCATTTGGTTGGAATCCAATCTTTCTTAGATAACCACCCCACTGCTTCCAATTGATAAATCCACCAGCATTACGTTGCCTACGTTGACCATCGGCGTTATCTTTCGATAACTGCTTTCTAGCTGCTTTCCATGCTTCTGGCAGTCCCTCTGGTTGTTCGTATATCTTAGATCCATCTTCTTTATAATTAGTAATCTTTGCAACATTGGCATAGAGTTCAGATTTATTTGCGATTGGAGATGAATACCCAGTTCCAAGAGTTCCTGTAAATGCTCTACTTCCAATTGGGGCTGATCCAAAAGCAGATTTAGAGAAATCCGTCGTCAATCCAAGAGAAGCAGCAAGTTGAATTCCCTTAGAACCCAAATCCCAGGCATTTCCAGTTGCTCGTGAGTTTAGATATGATTGAATCTCATCATATCCAGATTGCCCTGGTTTTACCTTTCTAGCAAGATCTGGGAAATTCTTCGCCCACTGCTGCATTGGCGTAAGATTAGATCCAGCAACTTTTGGAGATACAAGTTTAGAACCTTCAGTTTTAGTATCTGGTTTAGATCCAGATACATCTGGAGTTCCAGATAACATCAGAGCATCATTTGGAACATTACCAGTAGTATCCAAATTTCCACCCTGAGATAATTTGAATCCAGCAGACATCGCTTCTCCCATGCGTCTGCCAGTAAGATTTTTATTTCCTCTGGTTGCTGGAGTATCAAATGGTACTACATATGCACTTCTAGTGTTTCCACCGCCAGATTTAGTGGCAACATATTCTGTACCATGACCAATAAATGCTACTGATTTTCCACCATCTAGAGATACTGGATATCCTGTTTGTGGTCCTTGTATCCATCCCCCTCCAGCAGCAAAGAGTCCAAGAAACTTACTTCTAGCAGGTGCTGGTTTTCCAGCAGGTGCTGGTTTTCCATTGCCAGTTCTTCCAAAATTCCTAGGGGAAGCACCAGCCTCACCATATCCACTACTATTTGCACCATACGCCTGATTTCGTTCTTCAATCTGCGCCTGTGCTTTTACTTTAGAAATTTCTTGCTTCTTTTTTTCTTCTTCCTGTTTCTTCTTTTGAGCGATGGTGCCACCACCCTTGGACATACTGCCGATGGTTGCTTTCAGTCCAAATGCAGACGCAACTGGACCAACCAATCCTTGCATCATCTTAGAAAGGAATCCAGCACCAGGAACCTTGGATAGAACCTTAGCAAGATTGTTGATGACACCAATGGTTGCTAGTCCAACCATCTTCATTGGCAAATATACCAATGTTGGAATCAATTTTTGTTGTTTCTTGTACTGGGCATCCCCTACAGGTACTTCAGCTTTCTTTTTGCCGAGGAACGAATCTAGTTTGGTTAGTGGTTCAAATTTACCTAGATTTTTTGGCAGAGACGGCGCAGGTGCAGTAGGTGTTGGACCACCCTCTGCCCTTCTTGGTAATCTACCACCACGAGACATTGGTGGAGTTGCCGCTGGTGGTGGTAACTCTGGTGGTACAGGTGTTGATTGTGGAAGTATTCCGCCAACTCCTCTGGTTGGCGTTGGAGCTGGTAAAGATGGAGCATCAGGTGCTTCGCCCTGTGGAATATCTCTTCCTGGTGCTGGTTGAACACCACCCTTAGGAGATGGAATTGCCTTCTCTTTTGCTGGGGCCTGTGATTTTGCTTCAGTATCAGAGATAGCCTTGGTAGCATCTCTATTGAATCGTTCAACTTCCTTCTTATTCTCTTTTTCGTCTTCTAATTCAAGATCGGAAAGTTCCTTCTCGGCATCGTCTAGATCTTTGCCAGTAACACCATCAGCAATTCGATCGATTGCATAGGATGCTCCGAATGCTGCTGCAGCACCCAGAACCATTTTGCCAACTCTACCCTTGCCGCCTCTCAGAAGATTTTTGGAACTTCTAGCAATGAACTTTGTAAGTTTGGCAGAGAATTTCAGTAGTGCTTTGAAAAATCCCTTGAATAGACTGAATACTTGCTTTACAACAAATTTGACTGCCTTACCACCGAACAGCTTTCTGAATGCCAAGAAAGATGTACCAAGAGCAGCCATGAAAAGACCGAACTTTAGAATCTCTTTCCAGAAAGGCAGTTTAGTAAATCCAGCAATCAGTTCTAATGTAACGTATACTGTGCCAGATACTATTTTATAAAGAAATTTACCGATCTCTGCTAGTGCGCCAACAATACTTGCGAGTTTCTTTTGATTCTCCTCTTTACGCATCCAGTCAAGAACTGGTAATACGATGAATAGTTTGAACAGTGATCCAAACAAACCAAGAATACCGCCAGCACCCTCAGCAACGATTTTACCAAAACTTCCAACAACTCCACTAGTAAATGAAAGTTTTCTTCCTTTTTTACCAGGATCTTCCTTAGGTTTCGCTTTTACTTTGGTAAGTTTCTGCTGTGCTATAAAGTTCTTAGCAGAAAGTTGAACATACTCATCAAGTACTCTAGCAATTCCATTGACAGTAGATCCCAGATTATTCAATCCTTGGGTTACTTTGCTATCCCCGATAGATGTAAATACTCCTCTCTTGCTGTCAATTTTACCAACAAACTTGTAAAAATTGATCTTTTTTCCTTTGACTTGTTGGATCTTCTGTTCGTTTGCCATTAGTACATCTTGAATCTAGTGCTGAGTAATGAACTTGTGAGCGGCATATAGATTGGAACGGGTGGTGCTACTTGAGTTGTGCCACTTCCACTATTTATTGGCACTGGTACTGGTACTGGCATAGTATTAGATGCTTCCTTCGTCTTCTCATCTCGTTCTTCTTTTTGAACGGATTGATTTTTTAGAATAGAACCCTGAATTTGAACTTTATCAGTCACTTCTTTGAATACATTCAATGCTGGAGATTTTGTGGTAGCATAAGAGACAGTATCTTTTGCTGCTTGAGTTGCTTTATTTTTTAGGAAGTCCTGAATCTCATTGAATCCACTTTGTCCTGGTTTTACAGCTTTTGCAAGTTCTGGGAAATTCTTTGCCCATTCTTGCATTGGTGTCAATTTTGCAAGACCGAGTTTACCAGTAAGAGCATCAGCAGCTTTCCCAAATATACCCTTAGTATCAACTCCAAAGGATCCTGCAATTGATGAAAGACCTTTACCATTCAATAGATTGGTTGCTGCTCCAAATTTATCTCCTAGAATATTCTTCCCAGCGCCAAATGCCGTACTAGCAATATTCCCAGGATTGAATCCACCACTAAAAGCAGACTTACCAAAGTCAACTGCCTTTCCTAGAACACCACTTCCAAGACCAGGAACAAAACTACTCGCAGCACCAAATGCAACATCAGTGAGAGATTTTCCTCCCAAAAGTCCCCCAACTGCATTTCCAGCAACTGCTCCAAGAGGACCACCTATAAGACCACCAACAGCACCCAAAAGACCGCCACCGCCTCCACCAAAGAGACCACCAAAGAGACCACCACCGCCTCCACCACCGCCGAAGAGACCGCCAAAGAGACCACCATCTTTCTTATCTTCTTCTTCCTCCTTCTCTTTGAATCCCATCTGCTCTGCTAGTCTTTTCAGAGAAGCTTTGTATACAATATAATGACCATCATTTACTTGCTGTGATAATCCAAGCAATTGATCCTTTCCGAGTCTCTGCTTCCCTGGTGCTGGCATTGTAGATGGAACTGCAATAGCACCAGTTCTAATTGGAACAGGACCACCAGTTGCAAGAGATGCATTAGATTTCATCAATCCCTGCAATTTTGGTGGGTAACTAGGATCAGTAGCATAACCCTCTGCCTTTAGCATCGATGCGGCGGCATCTGCAGAAGAAGCTCTATTGACCCCTTTGTACCCCTTATAATCTTTATACCACTGACTTACAAGATGATTTACTGCATCTTGTGCGCTAGGGAAGTTCTTGAATCCAGCAGTAATCGTTACAGTTTTGCCACCATAAACTTCTTGAGTTTTGTGGGATTGAGAAGATTCTCCTGCTGCTGCTTTGATTCCGAAGTAATTGTGTTGAGCTGATAATGCGGTTCCCCATCCAGATTCGAGAGCAAATTGTGCAGCAACAAGTTGAGGCCATTTTGCTCCTGCTTTGGAACCCATTTCTTTGAACTTCTTCCACTTTTCTGCTTTAGACCCTGTAACAGGTGGACCAGCAGGACCAGCTGGAGCAGATGTATCTGGGGATGCTGTTGTTCCAGAAGGTGTTGTTCCAGAAGGTGTTGTTCCTGAGGGATTTTGTTGAGTATCAGCAGCAGGTTCATTTACAACTGTTGGGGTGTCTTGTGCAGAGAGCAGAGAAAGAAGATTTAGATCAGTTCCAGTATCACTACCAGCCTTAGCAAGATCTAGAATACTAGCATTTGCACTGACCAATCCAGCAGCAGTGGAGGAACCACCCAATTTCTGAACACCAAATGCTCCAGCAACAGAACTAAGTTCCGATCTAAATTCCTGTGCCCCTGGAACTCCCCTAATTCCACCAAGTACTGACGAAGTTGCACCAATGAGATTTTCTGCACCAGGAAGAATACTTCTAGATGTCGGATCCAAAAGTCTCTCAAGTTGTGTTTTTGTTAGAACAACTTCTGGTTCAGTTTCAGCGACCTGAATAAAGGATGGTTTCATAATGATACCACCAGTGCTGAATGCTCCTTCTGGAGATGGTGGTATACCCATAAGATCAGCAATCTTATTACCTATCCATTCACCACCCCACTGAGCAACACCAGTGATAACACCACCAGCAATAACAGCACCAATACCACCTGTACCAAGTCCCAGAGCAGCAGTAGCAGCGCCTCCTGCGATGAGACCAGCAACTGATCCACCTAACTTCAATGCAACCCGTCTAGGATCTGTGCCTGCCTTCAGATCCATCAACGCAAACGCCGCTTCAATAGCGAGATCTAGTGGTCCAATATGCAGAGGACCAAGAGTATTCTTCAGGTTCCTTAGATGAGGTTTTACAAAATCAGCAAACTGATTGAATGCCTTGGCAAATCCAGCCTTTGCTCCCTTCTTCGGAAACAGACTTAGTAGTTTTTGAAGAATTGGAGACTTTTTGATAAATTCTCCGATATTTGCTTTGAGTGGTTCTAGAACTTTTTGAAGTATCCAGTCATTTCCCTTCTTAGCCCATTCTTTAGACCACTTCCAAGCACTCTTTGCTTTTTCTGGTATTGAGATTACACCTTTGTATAGATTCTTGGCACCTTCGGCAACTTTCTTACTTACGTCTCGTATAGCTTGAGCAATTTTAGTATTTTTTGCCCAACTTACAAATCTATTTCCTTGATTCTTTGCAAAATCAGTAGCTTGTCCAACTTTATCAACAACAGTATCTTTTGTCTTATTGAGTAGTTTTCCAGCACTATCTCTCAGAGCAGTAGCTTTGTCCCCAACTGCCTTTACGATATCTACTGCTTTCTTACCAGGAACAGAATCTAGAACTTCTGCAATTGCTCGTTTTGCTGCAGGTCTAATTGTGTCATAGTATTGACGTAGTGCAAATGCTACGACTCTACTAGACAATGCTTGAATATATCTGCGTGCTGCTGCCAAAACAGCAGTTCTAAATTTCGTAAAACGTCTACCAAAACGTTTTGCAAATATTCTTACTCTTTGCTTGAACTTGTCGAGAAAAGTCTTTGGTTTTTTACCTTTAGGTTTATTTGGTTTATCTGGATCTGTAGGTTTACCATCTGGTCCACAGGGACAATCGCCACTAGCACCCGTTTTATCTGCAACTTCCAGCAGATCCAAGATGCCACCCATGAGCTTCCATGGGTTTAGGAACATAGACAATCCCTTGAGGGCAAGAAGACCCACCATGAGTTGCCCGAATCCCATTATGGTATCCCAGGCACCACCTAATACATTACCCTCTTTGAACTTCCCTACACCACCAAATACCTTTCCAAGACCATCAATTAGGTTTGTTACACCAAATTCACCCCATTTATAGAGAAATTTGAAAATTTCTCCCATGAATTCAACAAGTCTTTCAACTTTTTCAATATTCTTGGGATCAGAGAACCACTCCAGTGCTCCCATGATGGCAGCATAGTTGATAAAGGGAGAGAGAACGTTGAAAATATCAATGAGTGGTCCAAAAATCTTTTCTAAAAATCCCTTCTTCTTTTTAGGATCTTTCTTGATTTCCTTTTCACCAGATTTTTTTATTGAATCCCTATCTGCATCAGTAGCTTCTACTCGGTCTTCCGCTGCCTGATCTAATGATCTTCTCTTAGAACGGCGTTCATCAACTTCATCTTCTCGTAGTGAAATCGCTCGTACTTCTTCAATCGATTTGAGTGCTTTTACACTCGTATAAATGCTGTTGCATGTTGCTCCAAGTCTATTGACACCAAGGAGAACTTTTGCATATGGTAGAGCACCAGGTTTTGCGGCACCAATACTCTTAGCGGCTGCTTTTTCTTCGCCACTAAGAGATGGATTTACAAACTTATATCCTAATTTTGCTGGTGCTCCTGCCATTTACCTGGATTTCATCTGTTGTTCTTTATACCTACGTTCCTCTTCTTTGAGATGCTGCATAAGCATACTAACATAGATTTCTTTCTCCCAGGGGAGCAAGTTATCCAACTGTTCAAGATCCCATTTATGGTAGTGCATCAACGCGAAATTGGTCTCATAATAGTTCAATAACGTATTATGCAACATCGCTACGCGAAAAAAGACGCAAGACCCTCCAGAGTTACTTCACTTTCAACACCCGTATTAGGATTTGATACCATAATTTTCTTTTGGAGTTTTGGCATCGTTTCAAAGAATTTCTGAACTTTTTGAAACTGTTCAGAACTGAGTTGCTCTAGAAACTCTACTTTTTCTTTACGTGGAGTATCCTTGCCATCATAAACTTGATTTTCATCATAGATGTTATCAATGCAATCAGCAGCAAGATCGAACACTTGATCAATTTCATTGCCAGTTCCAGTGATATTCATTTTCACGAAAGTATCCAGAGAAGGATATTTCATAACAATGCCAACAGAATCAGTCAGTTCAATCTTCTTATTATGCTCAGGATCCGTAACAACTTCAACTGCAGATAGATCAATATCAACTGCTACATCAGTCTCGTTATCATCTGGACATGTAATCAATACCTTAGATGATTCACCAACAGACTTTGCTCGAATCTTCAAAAACAAGTACTCAATATCAAAAGTTGGAAGATCATCAATCATTCCTTTCACATCAGTACAGTCACTAATAATAGATTTGATTGTAGTGATAGTCTGCTGTTCGTCTTCAGATTCCATTGCCATAAGAAGAAGTTTTTCCTCTTTGACAAGAAATGGTCTATATTTGACTTGTTTGCCTGTAGATGGCAATTTCAAAGTATATTGTGGGGTAGCAATCTTAGGTAATGCCATAATGTTTTCAACTCAGTGTAAGTATTTAGCGAAAAAACTAAAGGGGTCAATTTTTTGGCGGGGAATTTTTTCCGACTTTTTGGTAAATAAAAGTCGATTTTCGTTTTGAGATTATGTTTCTCCTCCTCCATTGAGATCCCATTGTGGTTTTGGAAAGAATCTATATCTTTCATATGAGAACGTAACATCCACAGTGACTGGAGCACCTGGTTGGTTATTGAATTGTGCAGTGCTGATATTTTTTGGGAACACATTATAGCATACCCACATACCAACAAAGTCATTGTACTTTGGTCTATTTGGAATATCTTCTACAGTTAGTCCTTGCTCAGCTAGTTGAGCAGCATCTAGGGGGATATTTCCACCAGCACCTCGCTCAAGTTTGTAGATGACTAGACTGGATGCAACATATTTATCATAGTAATCAACATACTGGTTGGCATCATTCGCCATGATGTTCATCCATCTCTCAAAGAAGGTCACCAAATAATGATTTCTTGGAACATAGAACTGTACTGAAGTCTCACTAAATGCACTACCAGTTGCGTATAGATATTCAGATCCAAGAATCTTTGCATTTCCAGTTGTTACTTGTCTTGTAGGAGTATTGACTTCATTTGCATACAAACTCATTAGTTGACGAATTTGAGTCACTGGAAATTTATTTTGCAAAATCTGAGGTACTTCAATATCAAAATACCAAAGATTAGATCTCGAAACCTCATGGTTCTTGTTAGATAAAGCCTTCGCCATGAAAGCCTGAATGCTACCACCGAGTGTAGATTTGGCAAATGATTGTGCTTGTGAGAAATTTGTTAGTGCCATTATACTTTTAGTTCTTTTTCGGTAATCAGCATAAACTGCATAGAGTTATCATTACAAAATTCCTCTGCTGCTTTCCACTTCGCTTTGTTTACAGCATATGTCACGACTTCATTGATATACTTTTTAGTGTTTCTCTTTTGTGTCTTTGGTTCTTGTGTCTGATAAAACGGTTTGACTTCAACAATATATCTACCTCGCCCCTTGATGTTCACATAAAAATCTGGAAAATATCTATGCACTTTACCATCGGCAGGAGAAACATATGGTATGAAAATTTCCTCACTCCCCCATTCAACCACAGATGGTGTGATATCACACCATTTCATAAATTTATACTCCCAGGAAGACCTATAAATAATATTTCGTGAATCACCTTTGTACTTCTGAGGAAATGAAGGAACATATTTTCCTTGATATCTCATGATAAATAATAATTAGATAACCATAAAAGTATTTAGGTGTATAATGGCAAATCTGATATACCCAAATAGATTCCCGATTCCTGGACAACTAAACGACAACGATAAGGATCAACCAACTGGGTATATTGATTACCTAATGATTCATCGTCACGAACAAAAGAAAGACTCAAAAAATGCTCAGGGATTTTTCTACAACACATCAAAAGCAGTTGGTGGAGACTACGCTGGTCTCTCTCCAAGAAGTGACATTGTGTATCTATCAACTCCACCAAATATCAATGTAACATATGGTGCATCATACGATTCTGTGAATTTTGGTACTGCTGGTATGATGGCAGGTAATCTTCTCGCAGCAGGAAGTAATGCTACGGCATCTTCAGCAGCAGAGGCATTGAAAACAATGGCAACAGATTCAATGCCAGAGTTCACATTCAAAACTCTAGCAGATGCAACCAGAGCACTTGGTGATGTTTTAGGTTCTCCAAGTGATGTAACCGCAAGTGATCTTCTTGCCGTATCTCAAGGAAAAATCTTCAACCCATACGAAGAAATGATCTTCAAGGGAACTGGTTTTAGAAGTCATAACTTTCAATTCAAGATGGTTGCAAGAAATGAAAATGAAGCAGTACAGATTGGTCAGATCATTGCATATCTAAAGCAAGGTATGCTACCAAATTTTAGTGGTGGAAGTGAGGGTCTAGCAGGAACTGCAGAAACCGCTCTAGGAGAAACAAATATTCAAGGAAGATATCTAACCGTACCTGATAAATTCAAACTGGCGTACTATAGATTGAAAGAAGATGGAACTGAACTAACAGCACTTCCACACTATAAATTTCAATTGTGTGTTCTCGAAAATCTTGATGTTAGTTATACCCCTGATGGTCAGTACGTTTCATTCAAAAAAGGATCTAACACTGCAAATAAACTATTTGTTCCAGCAGTTACACTAAATATGAACTTCAAAGAAGTGGCATACATTACATCAGCAATGGCAGGATCGGGTTACTAATATGGATTTCTTCAATAAACTACCAGAAGTATACGTTGGTGTAAATAATCAAGCATCATACTATGAAGAAACTCAACTGACATATGTTAGAGTAAAAAATTTCTTTAGAACTGCAAGGATTAGAAAAGACTACGAAAAATATGTAACACTTTTCGAACCCTACTACATTGGAGATGGTATGCGTCCAGATAATGTGGCGCAAGAAGTTTATGGCGATGTTGCATTGGACTGGATAATTCTAATGACAAACAACATCTTAGATATGTACACGCAATGGCCGAAACAATTTGAAGAACTACGCAGATACGTTTCGGAACTATATGGTGAAGAAAACATGGTCGCAACCCATCACTGGGAGACCAGAGAAGTAAAAGATGAAGAAGGTGATATTATTTTACCTGGTGGAATTATTATCCAAGAAAATGCAACTTTCAAGAATTGGAAAAACGGAACTACAATTCCAACAGCAGAAGCAATTGCATCAATCTCAAACTATGAATATGAAGAGTACTTGAATGAAAAGAAAAGATTCATCTATATTATGACAGGTTCTTTAGTAGATCAATTTGCAAGAGATTTTGAAGAGTTAGTAGCATATCAAAATAACTCCGATATCACAACAGGAAATCAAGGAGCGCCACTAACAAAGATTGAACCATCTGGAGAGTACTCGGTCCTACAAAGTGGAAGATCTATCTACCCATCGTTCGGGGTGACAAACAACTTTACTGCCGCTGCTGCCGCCACAAAAGCGTTTCTAGAGTCTGAACTGCAATAAAAAGAGGGGTCTTGACTGATAGTTGCCAGTCACCCCTCCGTTATAGCGCACGACGATATTCGATACTATTTATCAGTCTTCTTCTGCGAGTCGAGCAAAGTATGATAGAGTGTCCTCTGAGTCATCAGACGATGGAGCAACTGCAACTGCTTTCTCTCGGAAAGATGATACTTCTTCTGCCCAAGACTGTTTAGGTTCGGAAGGTTTGCTTCCAAATCGGGACGCTGCTGTATTAGTAAACGGCGCAGAATCATCCTCATCTTCTGCCGTCTCAGCATCAACTCGGGGACGTGCAGAACCTGTAGAAAGAACAGTAACAAGTCGTTGCTGAAGTTCCTCATAGGTCTTGAAGTTCTTCGGATCTGTAAAGTCAGTCAACGAATACTCTTGACGCCAGATCTTTTCAAGTTCACTATCTTGGAAGTCACCGAGAGTCGATGCTTCAGCGAACTCGGACTTGTCGTAGTTCCAATAACCTTCGACTTGTCGAATCTTCAGTTTGAAGTCTGCACCAGTCCAAAGATCAAAGGGATCGATAGGACTTTCATCAGCGAAAGCAGGTTTCATTGCCTCTACAATCTTGTCAAAGATCTTCTTACCAAACTTGTAGAGGAACACACGACCCTCGTTCTCGGGGTGTGCAGGATCACTTACAACATAGATGTTGGCATAGTATGACAGTTTACGCTTCTGCTTACGTGCTACTTCTTTATCAGCATCCGTGCCACTGTTCCAAAGTTCACGATTCAATTCACCCACGGGATCCTTTTTGTTGAGAGTAGTCAGACTATTCTCAATGTACCAACCACCAGGTCCTTTGAACGCATGAGACCATACTTTAGCGAACGGGAGATCTTCTCCCTCAGGAGCAGGAAGAAAGCGAATTACGGCATAAGAGTTGCCACCTTTATCGAGTTCTGGTTTCCAGAATCGATCATCAACACCACCACCAGTGGTAGGTTGATTGATTTTCTCAATTTCTTGTGTCAGTTTAGCAAAGTTACTGCCACTAGACTTCTTGAGACTTGCGAAAGACATAGGATTACCTCGTATTTGTTAGATTTGGTCTGTTGGTACTGTATCGGCGTACCGATACTATTTATGAAGGATCGTCAAGTTCCTTCTTGATGGCACTGTCGAGAATGGAGTTCATCGCCTCACAGCACTCGTTCATGTTAGCATACCCGAAGGTCCGTGTCAAGTCATCGATCTTGGTTTTCATCTCCAGTGCTTCCGAATCTTCGTATGCAGCGAGACACAATCGGGTATAAAAAAGTTTTTGCTTTTCGATGAGAGCTTTGGTCTCATTGATGTGAGCAATCTTCCCTGTATGATCCATGTTAGGAAGATTTGCTGACATTTGAGCGATCCTTTTGTAGTTATCAAAGATAACAGAAAGATCCTGTTTTACTATTTCTGAATTGAAAAATGTCATAACTTGTTATTGATAGTGTCAAGAATCACTTTTCTATATCGACCACAATCGATGTCAAGAAATGGCACATACTTTACGATCTTCATTCTCGTCTGCTCCCACACAGGATCAGAAAGATTCTTATCAAAGTTTTTTACATACCCAAGACAATGTTCCAACACTGCCATTGTCTCAAGAGTAATTTCATTAGCATAAAAACTTCGGAGTAGAACTGGATGCTTGTTTGGTTCTACGGTGAAAAGATTGTCAAAGTTTTTGTCATATGGATATTCAACTTCATCCAGAAGACTATCAATATCCTGCTTGAACCTATAGGTAAATGATTCCTGTTTGGTTTTCCAGTTTTTGTAGGCATCATCGGAGAAATTCCGAACATACCCACCAAAATCAACAATAAAATTAGACACCAAATAATAGATCATCTCTTCAGGAGAATACTTGGCACCCAATTTCTTGAAAAAATATACATCCTTTCGTTTCTGAAAGGATGCTTCGTTTGCTCGAACGTTTCCGTTATATCGAAAATAATTATACTGTTCTTTAGTGAAGTGATTTTTGACTGCAAGATACATTTTATACACTTCAAATCCAGTCACAACGGCAGAACCCCCCTTGATGTTTTTTTGATATAGTTGAGTCTTTGTGCTTCGTAATGTAGTTTCTGCTTCAGAGACTTGGACATGAGTTTGGAAACGGTTTCCATTTCAATGTCGTTGTCTTGGCAAAAACAAACGATAGCATCTAGGTAGTTTACCAGACCCTTACCATTTTTGACAATGGTTTCAATCTCTTCGGCAAACTTTGCGGAAGTCATAAATTTTTTTTCGACTTCCTTTTTATTCATTGGGGTGTCCTCTGACGAATTCTTCAATATAAGACTTGAGTAATTGTAAATAGTCATCAAGATTGTACTTCTCAAAAATTTGTATAGAGCCCCCTTCAACGGCGATAAGCGTGACAATTTTCTTTACCTCTAATCCTGTACGTTCTAAAAACATGGCAGCATAGGCAGTTTCTTGAACGAAATAATTTTCAATCCAGTGCTCTTCTTTATTCTTAGTGGATGTCTTGAAGTCAATGACAGCAAGTTCCCCATCGAATTCAGCGATGCAATCGACACGACCAGCGAGACCGAGATAATCGGACCACATTGGTGTCTCCAGACAGTAGATATTATTGATTCGATCAAGAGTGCTTTTTGCCGAAGTGAACATGTACCAAGCAAGAGGGTGTTCGTTCTCTTTTTCGCCCAGAGTTCCTTTCAGATACTTTTCAGCGAGAGAGTGAAACGCTGTGCCGCGTGAGGTTGCCCTAGCAGATACTTTGTTTGCTTCTTCTTCACCGACTCTCTTTCTCCATTCCATAATGGATTTTTTGGAGCGAATGCCAGTGACAGAAGTTACACTCGGATAATATTTATCATTGTTATCAAAACGATAAAAACGAAGTCCATTTTCTTCACGAACCTGAGGTTCTGGGAAGTCGATGGTTTTCACAAAATTGAACATTAGTAACCTAATTTATATTTGGATAGGAGATAAGATTTGACAAGACCAGAACGAACGATATCAGGAATACCAAACTCAATGCAAGTAAACTCTTCCATGTTTTGAATGATCTTCATGAAGTCGTTGATGCCAGACTTCTCACTCTCTTTAGTCAAGTCAGACTGTGTGATGTCACCACAGAACATGATCTTAGAATCTTCACCAACACGGGTGATGATAGAATCAAGTTCGTGGAAGTTTAGATTAGAGAATTCATCAACGATGATAATCGCATTGTCAAGAGTAACTCCCCTAATAAAAGAAGTAGACCAAAAACTAATAGTTTCCTGGGCTCGTAGGTTATCATACAGCATTTCAAACGAATTGTCATCAGGCATACTGAACATATAACGAACCATGTTCTTGTATGGGATCTGATATAGAGAAGACTTATCTTCATGGTCCCCAGGGAGGAATCCAATCTCTCTAGTTGGAACAAGTGATCTCACAATATAGATTTTATCGTAAGGAGTATTTTCATCCAACACTTCACGCAATGCGTTGTAGAGAGTAATGAAAGTCTTACCAGTACCTGCTACGCCATGCAAGAGTAGATTCTTACCGCGAGCATATTCATTGAACATCCACTCTTGATTATCTGTTACTGGTTCAATAGGAACCATGAAAGAAGAATCAATGGGTTTCCTGCGTCTGATTTGTTTTGCAGTCATACCAGGTGGAACTGGTGGGGCACCAGCACGAGACTTTCTAGATCTTGGCATATTATGTAAAGCGAGATAGGTTTGACCCAGGATGGGCTTTCTGAACTTTGGACATGACTTCTTTGAAACCAGCATCAGTCTTGGGTTTACCATAAGTAACACCACCGACACCTGCTGACCAGTCTTTATCCCAGTCAGGGTTATCGTCTTTCCATTTACTGTATTCAGTCATAGTCATGGAGAGTTCTTGTTTCTCCCCAGTGAGTTTATTTATTACTGGATAAGTCGGCATCAATCAATCCTCACTGATGGTTGGACGGTTTCGATTTCGCTGCACCTACAGTCGTCATTAGGACAAGACCAATCAAGTGCTTCCGAGACAGTGGGGAACGTACACGTAAAGATGCGCTTAGCGCCCAGTGCAATATCCATGTGCTCTTTTTGAGTACCATTTGCAGAACGAAGATTGATATAATGTACCCAACTACGCACATTTCCCGTCATATAAATGCGAGTCGGTGTGCATAGTGGCAGTACCATTCTAGCACATTCTTTTGCAATGCCATCTTCCAACATATCTTGATACAAATTCATGGCATGTTTGAAGTGGTCCTGCATAAGGATCTGATACTTCTGAACAATCCAAGGATCAACATCATCAATACTGTTTTGACGATTTTTTGTATCTTGACGACGAAGTTCTGGTACAGGAATATCTTCTCCAAGCATTGAAGAATCTGCATAGCGTTGAGAAAATTCCTGATAGGTGAATGATCTATGCCTCAAGATCTGGGCAGCAATCGCCCGAGTAGTATTGATCTCAAGAGTCATGTGTGCCTGCTCAAAGACGCTCCAGTGCCCGTGTTTGATGCAGTACTTCAGAAGACCCGCAACGTTGGGATTGTCCTGGTTCTGGGGGTTGCTAACGCGAGCAATGTACCCCATCAGCGACTCTCCATTGGGAGTTGCAGATACAAGTTTTACATTATTCATGATCAGATTTTTCTAATTTTACATTACCAAGAACAATAGATGCCATAACTAGCATACCTAAAGATTTTAGATATCCAATTTTAGCAATTCCAAACGTAGGTGTCAAGATAGAATTCCACAGTATGAAGAATACAATTGGAGTAACAACAGCTCTCCATACAACCATAGCGAGTGCTGCAACTACTGTTGCTCTCTGCAATCTTTGCTTGTCTTCTTCACTCAGTTCTTCTGGTTCATCAACGTCTACTGGTTTATCAAAGTAGATTGTCATTTTGTTTTTTTCTTTTGATTTGGATCGTTCCATAATTTTGGATTCACTTTTCCCTCAGTCCACTCCATACTAATTAGATCTCCTCTATAGAGATCCCAGTACCAATCAAATATTGCAGATTTCTTATGTGAAATTACAATATCATAACAGATCTTACCGTCCATCTTGTAAGTAACAAGATAAGAATTCAATGGCAAAGTTTTATCATTTGCCAAAGAACGATCTACATTTTGATGTAAAACTTTTACACTCATCGAGTTCTGCCTCCCCATTGAATTTGGGGAAATGCTTCTTGAACTACGTTGAATGTTATTCGATACTTATCAGTCAACTTCTTATCTTTCACAAGACACAGAAGTTCTGCTTCTGAAGAATGAAGTCCCTCTAGAAGTTGGATGAACATAGTTTCTCTGCGAAGAGATGGAATAGAATTATCTCCACCCTTACAGAACCTATAAAATCCACGATACTCTTGCTCAAGACGTGTATGATCTGTCCCAGCAGGAGCATCATTTACTGTGTAAGGTACTTCCCCTTCGGGAATAATACTTTCGATACTGTCATCATAATTCCAAATCAAAAGTTGACGCAGTGCAGGTGAGTTATATTGCTGAAGAAGTTTTACTTTTTCAGCTTTGGTTTTTGCATTATGTACTTTTTGTAGAATTTCACTAATCAAAAGCCTATTGCTGCTGTTTGTCAATAATTGTTTAGCCATTGCGATACCTCATAAATCAATCTTCATCATCATCTAGATCCTCATAGTCATCTTGAGTGCGAATAAAAAGCAGTTCATCATGTAAGATGTTGCCATCATCATCCAGCATTTCTGGATGGGTAATTGCTTTTGCATAAGCTGCATTGTCAATGAATGCGTCAATATGTCCTTTGATGCTCCACGTAACTAATGCTCCTAAAACAAAGGCACCAATAACGACTAAGACTACTAGTGCTACTAACATGGTTTCCCCCTTTAGTTATTGTTTACTATTGGAAACCAACCTCCCATTTGATATACTCAAATATATTTAGATTAGTTTTTGTTCTCTTAGATACTTTACAGTATCAGTGCATCCACCTAGTTTAGTTCCGTTCATCAGAACCTGAGGAAAAGTTGCTCCTCTACCAAACTCACGATAGAAATCTTCTCGTGTAAAATTTGTATCAAGAACGTACTCACGATAATTCAATCCCTTACCACCAAGTACGGTTTTTACTTGATCGCAATACGGGCATCCTTTGCGAGTATAAACAGTAAAATTCATAGTCATAGTTATAAAAATTAGTTTGGACTAGTATTTAGTTCGTCAATAATTGAGATAATATTATGACGTTTTTTGTCCTTTCTCTTCTTCACTTTTTTCATGTTTTTATTCAATGCCAAAAGTTTTCCCATCTGTTGAGCAAATTCAGATCGAATTTCCGAACTGACATCTCGGGATATCTGAGCAAGTCCTGCAGGACCCAATCCAATTTCATCAAGATCTTCATCAATGAGTGGATCGATAACAAAATCATCATCTCCAATCATATCTTGCACTTTTTGTGGTAGATCTTCTTTTGAAAAATTTGGAATGTCCATATTAGATAGTTGTGATTGTTGTGTCGTACCCTATGCAGTTATCTTTGGTGGACCAGATAAGACTACCAGTTGAAGTAACGCTGTCTGTTACTTCAAAGATTGTTACGTCTGCATTGGCAGTTCCTCCAGCACTTCCAGTATAACTCACAGAGATAGTTTCGTCAACTGCATATCCAGATCCATATGCAGTAACATCGGTTACTGCCCAATTAGAAGTAATCGTATATTCATTTTGAGCAGTTTGAGTATTGTAAGTGACAACTGTATTTTTTTGGATGGTGACCGTTCCAGTTAGACCCTTCGTATCACTCAAAGAAATATCATCAGTCTCACCACCTTCGGTTGGATTATGTACTAGACTATCATCATTATATCCTGTAACGTATACCCCATTCCATGCTCCATCTTTCCAAGTAATGCCAGGAGGACTGTCTTCTGGTGCCATTCCAATTATTGTTGGAATACCAGTTACTGTAGTTACACTATAAGATCCTTGCCAAACTTGAAGTGCTGCAGCTACTGGAGAATCTGACCACAATGATTTGAATGATCCAACTGTAGGATTTTCAATGAAGATTGTAATATCATAAGTTCCTGCAGTAAGAGATACTTCTTTAGTTTCAAACTGAGAATTGTCATAGGAACTTCTTGTCTCAGTTAGATTTAGAATTTGTTGGGTTCCAGTTTCTTCAAATTTATTCAACCAAACTTCACCTTGCTTAGAAAATCTATATCTAAAAGTGTAAGTTCCATTAGAAGGAATTGTTATTTCTGATGTAAAGTAAACTGCATTACCAACAACAATTGTTTTCCCTTCGAAACTACATTGTCCAGAAGATATCCACGCAGCATATTCATTCATCTCAGTGTCCCAAGTACTATGAGATACACTATAAGTTACTGGTGCAGATCTTGGACTGAATTGATATAGTTCATTCCCACGTACTTCATCTGCCAAATTAGTAGTTGCGTAAGGTTCTTCACAGAAAGTATCAGGATCTATAGGATCTGGTGTCTTAGGAATATAAAAATTTGGAACATATTCATCCCATGCTTTCCATTTCTCCAATATATCCTGGAAATCTGGATCCTCTTGCCAGTCATAATCAAGAACTGGTTTGTAGAGTGTTCCTTTGCTTTGAAATTTTGTTAGAGTCGGAGCAAAGATCCAACTAGGTTGAGGTGTATTAGTTCCTAATTCTTCAACGTCTTGATACTGTTCTTCGATCGGTTGCTTTTCAAGAAGAACTGCCTCGGTTGAAACAGTTCTTCCCCCAGTGAAATCGCATACTGGTCCAAATACACCATATGGGTTAGTATTTGCCATTTACTAGTTGTAATATTTGTTCCTAATATATCTATACACAGATTTAGTCATCGTTTTACTCTAAGTTTTGCATAATCAAAAATCTTTTCGGGTATGTTTATACCCAGATAGGTTTCGAAACCACGAAATCCTGGCGAGGAGTTTGCTTCACAGATCCTGTATCCATCTTCATGGAAAAGCAAGTCAACACCAGCGATATCAAGATCAAGTACCTTTGCCGTTTGGATAGCAAGCATTTCCAATTTGTCATCAAGTTCATACGGGGATCCTTCGCCACCACGAGAAATATTTGCTTTGAAAGAACCATCAGTAGATCGCCTTTCCATTGCTCCCACCACTTTACCACCAATTACAATTACACGCAAGTCCCTTCCCTCAGAAAATCTGACATACTCCTGAACAATCATACTATTCTTGAAGTCTAGTGCAGAGATCAATTCAGAGAGATCTTCAAACTCTTTTGGTGTATGGCAAAGATAAACACCAGCACCATGAGATCCAGTAACTACCTTTAGTACACATGGAAATCCAACCACCTTTTCAACTAAATCTGCTTTACATGGAAAGCGAGTAAGCATTGTCTTGGGAATAGGAAGACCTGCCTGTGCCAAGATCTGATTAGCATACATCTTATCTTTTGCTGCAATGATGCTGTCAGAGTTTGGAAGAGTTGGTACATTCAATCGTTCGAACTGTCTCAAGACCGATAGATTATAAGCACCAGTCCCAGACCCAGTACGAGGGAGTAGAACATCAGGTAGACTAACAATGTCATTTTGATATCGGATCGATTTTCTGTCATCACGGGAAACTAATAGGTCAATTTCATCAGCATAAACCACAGAGAAATCAATACCTTGCTTCTCTGATTCTTCTAAAAATCTATCTGCTTCGTAAGTTTCTTTAGACTTACGATTTGAAAGCATCCAAAGTTTCATATCAAATTTTCACCACAATGAGTTCATATAGTCCAGTAATATCAGATTTTGCTATGGCAGATTGTTCAGTTTCAAACTGCTTTGCTTTTGATTTATCAGTTGTCCATTTAGGTGAATCATTTTCATTGGTCTGAAAATATAACTTTCCTCCACCAGGGGTTTCTCGATAAACAATATACATTGGTCTGAGATTACTACAGTATTATAACTATCTAGGCAAAAAAAACCACCCCCAAAGGAGTGGTTAGTTGTTTTTCTAATAAACGCCGTTTATTAGGATTCCGAATATCAACCGATTGCAGGAGCAGTCAGAGCAACAGGAGTGCTAGAAGCAGCAGCAAGATCGAGAGGGAAGTTGTGAGCATTACGCTCGTGCATCACTTCGAAACCGAGATTAGCACGGTTGAGGATGTCTGCCCAGGTGTTGACTACACGACCACTGCTATCAAGCAGCGACTGGTTGAAGTTGAAACCGTTGAGATTGAATGCCATGGTCGAAACACCAAGAGCAGCAAACCAGATGCCTACAACAGGCCAAGCA
>Ga0129333_10001040_pt1 | contig 24622 bp, 7 predicted proteins | sample CPB6_08_DNA_FD_94474 | JGI IMG/M metagenome (GOLD analysis project Ga0129333, IMG submission 94474) | Freshwater to marine salinity gradient microbial communities from Chesapeake Bay, USA - CPBay_Sum_0.6_0.8_DNA | ecosystem: Environmental > Aquatic > Marine > Coastal | place: USA: Chesapeake Bay...
ACACTTTTTTAAAAAAAAAAAAAGTGCCACTTCACTCACCCTCTCTCTCCCTCTCTCTCTCCCTATGTATATAAATAAATAAATAAATAAATAAATAAATAAATAAAAAAATAAAAAAATAAAAAAATATATATATATATATATATATGTATATATATGTATATACAATATATCCAAATAGTATACCAATAGTGAAAAGCCCCTGGATAAGCATGTTTTTAACATGTAATATTTTTATTAAAAACATGTAACATGTAATATTTTGTACCAATGTAACTTGACGTTGCCGGGTACTAGGGGTACTTATCATTTGTAAAATATATCTCAATAGTTGCACTTTCGCTCTTTAATAAATAATAAAATACTACTTATCCTTTTTTACCTGATCTACTACTCGACTGACATGAATGTAGCACCAAAGTTGTACTATGCAATTGACTAGCGTGCCCAATAATTGGAATGGGACTCTAACGATTGCAAAGAAGGAGATTAAAATGGCGATGAGAGCGAGCAAGAAAGGGAGTGCCTTTGCAAACGTACTGATAAAACAAAAGAGATACGCCGACCTCGTATCAGAATCCATATGTTGCAAAACATTACTGAAATTGTTTGTGTAAAATTCAAAGTTGGGCACAAAGGGAATCTCGATGGCCCGACATTGGACGGGATCTATACTGCACAAAGCATATGCTACCGTTGATTGCCAATCGACGAAATCAAAAGGCTTCCCCGTGCAAGATCTTAGACAGTCACTCGACCCCCTTGTAATATTTTTGAATTCCGAAGGAATCGAGATATTTTGGTAAGCTGGGGAAGTGTCAATGCAATATGGGTACTTTTGTAGAGCCAGGGGCCACTTGATACTGATGGGGACAAGACTTTGGATGGAAAATATCAGATCCTCTAAGAGACACGTCGGGACCATTGGTAAACACAGGGGTGATATTCCATAGGCAAGGTACATGGACACTATGGGTATCATCAACCACAGCGCGGTGTTGAATGCTCCCAATCCAAATGTACTAAGGACCGTTGAAATAATCAAGTACAAAATGTAGGACCAGATCAATGATATACCAATGGAGCGGGTGTGCCTCGTACAAAGCATCACGGACTCGAATGAGCACGACGTCATTTCATTCACAATGGTTCTCATTGTGATGAATCTCCTATCTATGCCCGGGTCGTCGTTGAAAAAGGCCTGTATATTTTCGTAATTGATTCCGAAATACCTCCCAAGAACATTGTTGGTAAAGAAAATCATCAGGTTGGTAGCCCAGTCTCCCTGCCTGTATTCATATTCTCTCACTGTTATATTGACGCTGGTATTCTTGTACAGACTCGGGGTGGTGTCGTAGAATGAACTCGATATGTTTTTAGTGGGATAGAAATCGAGGCCTGCAAAGTATTTTTGGGTCACGATCCCCGACTCGAGGACTATATTGGCGCTCGTGGAAAGGATTTCACATGTATTTTCAAATGAAGTATCCCAATGGGGAGGCCATGCAAAAGGACCCTCGAGCCAATTATCCGCGAGCCTGTTTGACAAGGGGATGGTGTTGTAGGATGAATCCGCACCTGAGAGGGTGGAAAATAGAGCAACGTCGTCTTGTATACTCATGAGAGTTCTGCGCCTGCTACCGTGAGGGGACATTGACGAATTTTGAGATGTTGATGTTTGAGATACCCCGCTCAATGCCTGGTCAGTCCCAGTGTTTCCTTTTAAGGGGGATACTGGTGTCTGTGATGCTTCATTTAACGCCTCGTCGATGTGTTTCTTGATCTGATGATATATGTTTCTTTCCGTTGCTGATGCTGGATGCATGAGCCTCATTGCAGACTTTTGAGCAATTATCCAGTCCTCTTTGAGTGATTGGGATGCGATATTGGGTAGGTCTTTAGGGGGTTTAATGCTATTGTAACCCAGGGCGATCACTACGTTTGTCATATATTTCAATGATTGTGTCAATATTTCACTCTGTTTCAGGATCTCATAAACGAAATTCCTGGTAGTGAGTATGTCGTGAAGCACACTTCTACGTGAAATGACGTCGAAAAAGTCCATGATTGACAAGAGAAAGTGGTCGCATCGATCTTTCATTGACGTGATGTTAAGGGTGGTGATGGTGCGGTTGGCTACAGACCTCCAGTATAAACAATTCTGTGCGGCCAGGGTGTCCAAAACCGAGGCATTGGTCAAAAGGGGCTGACGCATAATGGATCGACACGGTTCCGCAACATGTTCCCATGTATCGTAGATTTGCGTCTCATCCCCATTACCCCCCTCAAAGTTTGTCGAATTGTCATTCCAGCCCCGGTCACTTGAATTATCATTGGCGAAAAAATCGCGAGGGTTCGTTGAATTGTCATTCGAGCCCCGCTCACTTGAATTATCATTGGCGAAAAAATCGCGAGGGTCCGTTGAATTATCATCAAAGTCGAGGAGTGCCCTTCTTCTGCCCCCGCCGGTTGTGGATTTCGAAGTTGATATTACGATATTCCCGTATTCGGTTTTGACACAGTGGAATGTCCCGAATGGCAGTGTTTTGCAAGGGGCGAGAGCGAGAGCATCCCAATTTACTTGGTAAGACGTGATCACATTTGATATGACACCACACATGAAGTACGGGGATGGTATGATGTTTTGATCCCCTGCACTCGTACATGTTTGAATCCTGTAATCCTGAATCACGCACGTGCATACCCCCACATCATGTCCATTTCGGAGACACGTGGTCGATCCAGTGGTGCAGTCGAGGCATGACGCCATTGTGCCATAGTGACTGGTGCCAGCGTTCAATGCATCGTTCTGAAGGACGCATGTGACGTCTTTTCCCACGTTACACTGCTGTGTCGAAGTACAAGGGGTGCTCTTTGTGATTGAGACGCCGCACGCGCACTGTTTTGTGTATGTATCGCAACCATATCGGGCAAATTGGGTGGGGTCAACGATCGGACACATGTCACAAACGTCGCGACGAGTGTCGTCTAGTATCTCACCAACCTGTCCGACCGCGCGGACACCATAGTTGATGCTACTCGTTGTACACGTGTCTTGTGCCGTACAACTATAGGGGGAACGATCGTCTATGCTATCCCTGTAATTCACCCAGCAACGACTTGATACTGGGAGCTTGTTGGCACTGGCAAAACTAAATTCGTCCTGGTTCATAGTGCAATTGAAACTCATGGCACAATTTAAATTAGAGAACTTTGTTTCGAGTGTTTTAAACAAATCCATCATCATTGTGATCGATTCGATTGGGATCACCTTATGGATGATGTCAAAAGCATCGATGAGCAATCGAATGAGTGGGACCACTGTATTCTTGATCAGATCACATAGGAATACGTTCCATATACTTTCGATGAACCATTTCATCATTTGGCACATTGCGATAAAGATTTCTTTCATGATTCTCCCCATGTGCCCTAGATTGAACAAGATTTTGAATAACATTTCCGACACTTGCTTTATCATCTCTCTACTGACCTCGACCAGCTTGTTGAACCAGTAGATGAGCTCAGCGGTGATTTGGTTGTAATCCACGTCGGGAATGACGCACTTTAGGAGGATGAACACGATCTGGAACATGACGTTTGTGATGTAAATTAGCGTATTAACGACCCTCCTCGCTATTTTGAGGAGTGTTTGCAGCGACTCGAGCTGTTCCGACGCGCATTCTCCGATCGCGTATGTATTTTGCAATGCGGCGGAGTAGTCATCGCATACCAACGCCGTGGCCCCTGGATTCTTCTGCATGTAATCGAATTCATAATACTCGGAAACGGTTTCCCTCACGAACTGCCGGTTGTTGACCGAGTAGAGCGCTGGACTATAAGTAAACATGGGCAACTTGCACTTGCCCTGTAAAAGACAATTTGCCTCTTGGATCATCTGGCGCGCGCTCTGTAAAGCCCTGCATAAATTGTTCATGCTGACGTCGATATTGCAAATGTCGATGTTAACGGCCGAATCTTCGACGTTTCCATTTCGGACCTGGTCAAAGTAGGTGTTGTAGCATTTTTGAACCCTTTGTTCGCCGTACCAATCTCGCTTTGATATTGTGCCGTAGCAAGTCTGGTTCTTGACGTCGGTTTGCGAGCACGCCACCCATCCGTTGCTCCATAACCTGCTTTCGTCGACCCGGAACGTTTTCTGGGCTTCCTCCAGGAAATTGGTGGTTACATCGTGATTGGTAATTGTGGCGGTGAACAAATCTTGAATATTGCCGGTCATTGCGCGCATAAAGTTCCCCTTGTCTTGCCAGGTCTCTTGTTGGATTAAACTCAGGCAGGCCTCCGATTGGTTGTGATGGGATCCACACAAAATGCTCTTGATATCCGCTGCCAACAGGCGGGCACTGGACCACCTGAATGGTATTCCGTAGCTCACCTCGGGGCCGTGCGGCAGATTGAGTAAATTGGGATTTGCTGGACCCTCGTATTTCCATTTTGGGAGTGGCTGACACGAATCACAATATTGGCGGTGACGTTTCATGTCCTCCAGAAACCACTGGGGTGCGATTACCCTTGTCTTGTTTGCGACGTATGTGATCGGATTACTACCTGATTGGTCGACCGTAAAACATTCCATCACTATGTGGGTTTCATTTTCACTCTTTTTCGTACAAAGACTGTTTTCGGTATATGGCATGGGACTCACGAGTCTTGGCGCCGGACCCATGTGACAAGCACCCCCCTTACTGAGAGACGTGTCCCCGGTAGTCGATTTCGTTACACTTGCGTTGTAAATGACCCTGAATTGGAACTTTGGCAACCTGTCAACAATGTCACATGGTGACTCTTTCTTGTTTTTCCAATTTTGTTTGTCGACACCGTCTCGCATGACGCCGAATTCATATGGAAAGTCTAATTGATCCTTGCAGGGTACCTGACCAGCGCCCCGCAGCACTTGTACATCTTTCCATTCACCTGTCAAGAGGGATTTAATCGTATCCAATAGAGTACACGCGCCAGTGTTCCCCTGTTTCACGCAGCCATTGAGTGAACCGATGCATATGCAAAAGCCATTGCTGGTCATCAAAGACGGCAGGCGGGAGCTTGCATTGAATAACTGTGTGGGGTGACTCCTACTCTTGAAATTCATACTGTAACCCTCTCCGTCGTCCACGACCAAATCGTTGAACATCCGAGACGCGCGCGTGGGGTCTGGAATCAATGGGTAAAATTTATCAACGTCGCCAGTCTGACTCCAAAAGGAGAGGCGGCGCAATGGGCAACTCCAATCCCCTACTGCTGTATTTTTCTTGTCGAGTGAGTACAGTGCATCGACTCTCATCCTTTCAACTTGTACAGCATACTTTAGTGTCCGCAGCCAACCCTTTTGGCCATGGGTTTGACTGCTACGTTTTGCGTGCAAAAAGTCCTCGCGGTGGCTCGTCCCATTCGACGTGAGAGGTAGTTTATCGACAATCATGTAGGGGCGTGGGTTCAAGTCCGACGTGCTTTGCTTGACAGTTAAGGATATGTGGTGCCCACCCAATTCAAATGGATGTGTCTGTAGGAACGAGTAATCGATTTCATTGAAATTTTCACCGAGTTCCTCAGTCAAAAGTGGATTTCCCCCGTTGATAAAAAGTCCTCTCGATGCCAAGCCACTGGGCCTCGGCACTTTGTGATATAGAGCACTCTGAGGAAATTGGTCATTTGCTTCCCGGACAGGTTTTCCAGTTCGCCCTCCGATCATCCCGTGCTGGTGCTGGCAAGAGGATGGTTGAATGGGTTTGTGGGCACACAGGTTGTTGTCGTACACTTCATAGTTTACCTTGTCGATTTCGGTTTCTTTCCCCCAGTTGTTGGGGTCGAAATGCGAGACGTAGTTTGGGACCCTGGGCTTAATCACCTTGCTCCCGTCATTATTCCAACAAAAGTTTTCCCTTGTCTGATTCGATTTCCATTTGTTGGCGTCGCCGTCCACCCCGCAAACCTCCTCGTTGCAGTAAGCGTCAATGACCTCGGTGGAATCCGAGGGTGACATTTGACGGCTGTCACAGTATGTGAATGGATTGAAATCACCCGCAACCCATGGATTCACTGGAATCTTTTTACTATCATAGTGGCATACCGTGTTGGTCATCCGCCCCTTCTTGCATATTTCCTGTTCATTGAATATCCACTTTCCAAATGTCATCCGCTCTGGTCGACTGTGATTGGACCAAGAGGGTAACAGGACTGAGAGTCAATGTCCGTATCCCAATCCTGTCCAGTAAAGAGTGGTCTCACTTGGCACGACAAAGCCGCCATCGATTTGCGAACGGGAAAGAAAGTTGTCACGCGCAGCTAAATACACCCTCGAAAATTTATTTTGTTCGGCTTGACCGACGTGGGTGCTGTCAGAGACGAAGCACGTTGAATAGAGGATCGTCGGTGTGTTTGCATCACAGGAATACGAGTTCTGGTTTAACAAAACGTTGACTTCGGCATTGTATTTCGTCAACCCCACCACATCCAGTGTTTGGTACGATTCCAGGTTTTCATAGTAATTATTCAGGTGAAATGCAAGTGGTCTCACATTGGCCGGGAAAAAGTTATCGTAACTATCATACACCGAACCGTACATTCGTAGAATGGCTATCATGTACAGCCATTTCATGATACTCTTTGGTGAAATTTCATTGGATGACCAATCCTGTTGCATCGCATAGAGCAAACCACTTGGCGATGGGTTGTCCTCGAATACATTCTTCTTGAATATCCACCCCTCGAATGCGGGGAGAGAATCACTGACAGTCACTGCCTTGCAATTGAAGCCCTTATCCATGCCGTGAATAAACTTGTGTCTTAATATGTATTTGCCATTCTCGATGTTGAAATCGTTCATCGTCAGGGTGTGTTCATGACCATCCATGCCCCTTAAACACCCCAATATCCGGGGACTGGTGTTGGACTGCTTAAAGTCCCACATTTCCCGTAAAAAACCCTTTATGAACGCTTTTGTGTACGTATCTTTCACAACGACCCGGTTCCACTCTACTTCTTCCGTATAGTAAGTTTTTGGGAATTTGTAGGAAAGGTCCCATTTCGTCAGCGGCTGCTGCTTAACGCTACAGACGGGCGTGTTCAGATAGATGGATTGAGGCGCGAGCACTCTGTTACGAATATTCCCTCCAGTTGACCTGTAATATTCACACTCATTCACAATATAAAATTTTTTTGCTTTTACAGAATTGGATAGTGTGTATTCAGGAGATATTTCATCCAGTGTGGCAAGTTGAATGTTTTTCAAACTTGCTCCAAAGGCGAATGAGTCCAAAATTTCATCGGAATCCCCTGCGGAATTGTGTAAATAATAAATCACCATCTTTCCGAGATCATTTTTGTTCATTGTATACCTCGTGGTCCCTGTTTTTGGTTGACATGAAATTCCATCCTCATATTGTATATCGGGGCAGCCATTTCCCACTGAAACATACTCTTTTTCAGTCTTCGAGGGCCTCGCTACTTGTGAAAGTACATCATAAAAGTTTTGAAATACAGACACCGTGTAGGACCATATATCTAACACCGATCCGATGCTATTTGCTGTTTTGACCTTAGAAACAAACGGGGACGCTTGAGAGTTGCATCGGCTACCGATGCAAGGACTTTGTGTTACAACGGGAGTTACTTGCTTATACCTCCAACAAAAGCGAGCCCCGACGTCATAATGAATCCCATTTTTCAGTGCCTCTTCAATGGCGGCGTCGTAATTTTTCCTGGTGAATGTAAGTGGGGAACACTTTTTATAGGCTATCGATGCCACAAATTTCGATTTTTCGGCCCAATTCATGAATTTTTCCCTCATATTTACCCCCCATGCCATCTGACACGGGGACACCCCCTTAAACCTGTTATTTTTTGCGTCGCATAGATAGTGTTGGTCGACCTGTTCATAGCACTCTTGCCTGCGGTTATCGTTTTCTGTTCGTAATTTCGTACCATCCATCCCTGCGTATTTGTATCCGGAATCACTTGCGTCGTCAATGGTACCCGTTTCCAATTCAGCAATAGTGGTTTCAATAAAAGAGTGCATTTCATCACAGTGTTGCCTGGTGAGGGGTATAATGAAATTTTCCCTGCACTGGAGATTGGAATCAAGGTCTTTGAAAATATTTTCCACGTAATTTAAATCCACTGCCGGATGCATATCGTCCAGAGTAGTTTCTAGCCCGACTTTGCTCTTTGTCAGGAATTGCTTGTAATTCCAAGCTCTCGATCCGGGCCCAGTATAATTGGCAAATGCCTCGTCAGTGGGTCTTGGAAATTCGAATCGGTGAGTAGCAGCTACGCGCTGTTCATCTGCTGACAACACCCCAGTGTTGCCATTCCCGATGAAATCAAGGTCTTTGATATAATCAGTCGAGCTGGTCACATATGAAATATAGTCTGTTACGAGACGGGAGAGTTGGATGTATGAACTGTCAAATGTTACGTTTCTCCGTATCTCTTCGGTAATACCGATGAAATCGTTTTCGAATCTGGTGATTGCCCGTGAATCGTCCGAACCAGAGTCATAGAATGATCGTAAATCGTGAAGGTACTGAATCAATTTGATGATGTCGTTTTTGGAAGCGTATGTGTAATTGTAAAGCATCTCAAATGAGCATTCAAAGTAATTGTTGGATGTAATGTCATTCAGTAAACGTCTGATGTTTACCATTCTAAATTGTCTTTGAATTTTAGCATTCAAAATCAGTTTGTTGTAATCGTATTGATCCTTTGTTAGGCCTGCATCCACCTTGAAGATGTTGTAATCGACGCTCAAGTCGAGGTTCTGGGCCTTGTCGATCGAAAAACGATTGATCCAACTATCACCAATGCATTTTTCAGACGCCTGTACTAGAGTTTTTGAATGAATCATGCCGCATTTGACCCACCAAGCAAATGGAAACTCCCTCAATCCATGTGTAGATAGTAGATACCCACCTTCAATTTTTATTTGTTCCAATGCTTCACTGACATCATTTTTCCGCGTGTGGTAGGAAGTGGCGAATGAGCAATGCTTACTCGCACTAATGTTGTTCTGTAGTGATTCGTACACGTACTCCGCGCACTGCATCTTGTAAATGTACTTTTCTGTCTCGGTTTTTCCGACATCGGTAGAAAACGCGCCTGCGAGTTTGTTCCACATCTCATTCAATTCGGTTGCTATTCCATCCAGATATGATATCTTCTGCGCCGTAGTTGTTTTCGTACTGGCGCCCGCATATGTAGGGTTCCCGTCAAAATATTTTTTGCATATTGACGAGGTACTGGTGAGATCAGCGAAATTCCCACACTGGTCTATGAAATCCTGCTTTGACTTGCATATCAGGTATTGCAATGGGGTAAGGGCGTAATCAACGACGCAGAGTCCAGCTGATTTCTTCCAACCGAAAATCCCACATTCTGTCCGGTCATCATTCGTGGCCACTCGAGTGCACCCCGTACTATCCGACAAACCGTTCTGGTTTTTTGTCACCTCCCTGTATTCCACTTGTTTCCCATTGAATGTAACCCCATACGCATCCACGTGACACTGCTTCATTTCGCGGCAATATTGAAACTTGGATACTGCGTTTTCGGTGATTTTCCCAACTGTGCTTGAATCGGGGTAGACAAACCCCATGATGTGGTTCCCTACATTGAACCCCTCCTTGGTCATGCCGATACTGTATTTGGGATTGGCATCGACTCCCTCGTTGTTCCTGTAGAACGTCCTCGCCATTTTTGCATATTTTGAACTGCTTGAGTAATCAGTCGCATCGAATTCGTTGTCGGAGTTGTATATGTGGAAATCCCCGATTGTTTTTGGCGCACATCCCTTGACACCGTCAAAATATTGGTAATCCCTGTCACATGCATGTGAGTGGACGCGGAACTTTTCCTGCTCAAAAAGGGTTCGGTAAATGCTATCTTTCTCATGGGTTGCAGTGTTTTCCCAGTAAGCACTTGCGTCGAGTGCAAAATTATTACCGGGGTTGCGATTCACAAAGTATTTCATTTCGAACCAATTGCGGTGTGAGCACAGACCGTACATTTTTAGCAGATCGGGGATTTGCTGCCAGACACTTGCCCCGTGCGTGTCAAAGACGTGCTCGTCGGCCCCCATGCTGTTTTTGCAATCCTCCGTAAACACTTGAAATTCAATGTCGTCTGCGATTGAATTTTTTACTTCCCAAACTATATTCTCACAGCGGCCCTCCCCTGAACAGAGCTTATTTTCCGACTCACAGTCGGCGTGTTCGTAGCAATAACCATCTTCGAGCAATATACACGTGTGTCGGAAGCAACGGAGTTTATTTTGCAGGACAGTGTCAGTCGGATAAATCGACTTGCAATCTTGAACTGTATCACACCACAAAAGGTCCTCGTTGTGGCAATTCGACCCCCAGTCGCTCACGTTCACGCCTGCGTAGACCACGTCGTCCGTGTAAAAGGCGGATGGATAGAAAATTTCATTTGCTTGCAATGTCCCCACCCCCTGGTAGAATCCAGGGGGGCTCAGTGCAACATACCCCATACTCGCCATATTGGGGTGAGCAACTTGGTCCTCCCCCATAAACCACGGCGTATCATAAGGGGAGGTAGAGCAATATTCATCATCGAAACTCCCCTCGTCCCACTTTGGTAGAATGGGCATTGTAGCATCATATGTCGCCCCCTTGGCGTCCCTCGTGCACATTCTCGCAGTATTGGTAACAAATGAGGGCATGCCATAAACACCGCGCCGACAGAATCCCGCCTTAGAGTATTCACTGGAGGACCGAGAGCGGTCGCGAAGAGCGGTACTCGTGTAACGCATGGTGGCAACAAAGTTGTTTTCGTCGTATTGGACTAGGAAAGCCGAATCAAAAGTCCTGAACGAGGCATTCATACACGGGACTGTGACATGGTATCCCACCGGTTTTGACCAGTCCATAGGCCAATAATCCGAAATGCCGTCACAGAACAACGTTGATACATTGGCAAAGCCTTCTGCTTCCCACCATTTCAAGGATCCCTTTGTATTCTCCACTCCCTTCCCTGCATTGACAGCGTCACTTGCGAATGTGTGGTTGAGCCTCCAGGGGACATTACGAGCAAGCCTTTCTGCGTTTAGGTCTTTGACCAAGTCTTGCATGGCCAGGTTTTCCTGGGAATTACTGGACAAAAATTCGACTGGCCATGACCCCAAAACCTCGTTTTGGCCCGTGAACCGGACGTCAAATCGAATCTTGGTGTCATCCGTGAGTTGAGCCAGGGTCAAACCCTGTTTGGTGCAAAGGTTTGAGTTGCGACAGGGGTCATAAAAGGCATTTGCACTCTTCTTGTAAACGATACAGCCGGAACTCACGTAGTAATCCGTCGCCCCCGCGTTGATTGTAAAGGGGCATGAAGGCGTCCTAGGAACTTGGGGAATCATTTCAAACACCCGATTGCTCAAGCATACACCTAGCAGTTCCAATTGTGTCTCGCATTTTAATTTCCAATCCCCCGTGACCAGACTCTGTTGTTGAATATGGGATACAGTGTTGCGAATCCCACTGCTGTTAATCGCACGTATGATATTGAGTCGCATGTATTCGGTGCTGTACCGAAGGCACGTGGAAGTCGGCATTGATTCCTTGACCGCCTGTGACACGGGGAAAAGATCGTCGACAATATCATTGACAACACTATTCAAGTCGAATGTATCGAGGATTTTCCCCTGGCACTTTTTGAGTGAAACATCCCCATGCTTCGACGAAAGTTTATCTACCCTGGACGCAGGGCCGACATTTGCCTTACCTGCAGATTCGCGCAAGGTGTTGAGGTTGCCCGCCCGAACCCCCGCTTGTGAATAATATAAGAGGCTTCTCAATGCCCCCCTAATTTGACCCGTGTAAACAGCATTGGCATTATTAGTGGACGACTCATTTTGAGTCACGATGACCCTCCTTGCTGTAGTATTGTCGATATCATTCACAGCTGCATCAATCGTATTGGCTGCGTCGGAATCATTTTCAATCACCGCGGTTCTCCTCATTGTCGTATAATCATTACTATTGATGGCAGATGTAATGCCAATCCACGTGAGATCGCGATTGGCATCATCCTTCAACCAACCCGGGACAATCCCCCATGAATCGCTCATGTCAGACTCGGGACATTCATAACCCGTCATTCCATTTGCATCCCAGTAGGCAATGATACGGTCATATATGTTAGATAGCTCAGCGGAATGGAGAGCAAACTTACAATTTTCGGATTGACCCAAAGCTTCGCAAAGGTGTGCTGGGATTAAACAATGGTTGGCCGTGTCGAGTTCCCATGCACACATACAAACACTTGCATTTACGCCTCCAAGGGGGAACGCTCCGTACCCATGCAAGACTATTTCCTGTAAAACATTCCCGTTCTGCAAGTATGAACCCGCGTCGCTCCATTTTAATGTTTTACCCAGGGATGGAATATCACGGGTTTGACTACACACCAATGAGTCCGATGGAACGTGTCTGAGCGCATAGCTCCAAAATGTCGAGGACTTTTTGAAAGAATGTTCGAGAAGCCTATTGACGTATCTTTCCAGCATCCCGAGTCCAGGAAGTTCAAATTGCTGACGGTTGTCAAAGTCCGTGTCCATGGTGGGGTCAAAAATAATCCCTTCATCCGTCATTTGTTTGATAGTTGATATCGTGATTTGGTCCATGTCGTCTTCTTTGCTGCGAATCGATCCCATTGGCATGGTAAAAACAAACTGTCCCAGCAAACCAGTGCACATGTCCCATATACCCTTACCGTTTTTGAATGGATAATCAGTCTCGGGCTCGGTGTAGTTGACCAAGGGTTCGTTGCTGTCGAAAATATTCAAGTCCATTGCCAATTGGGAAAGAGATAGCTCTTGCCAGTTGAACATGTTGGGATCAGACCCATCCGACGCATACTTGAAAAATGGATCATTATTGGTCATGACAAATTTCCAATAATCCTGGAGTTGGTCAAATATCGCCTCCGTGACGTGCTCTCCTGGAATCCTATCAAATTCCTGCAAGAGTTTGCCGGGCAAAAAGTTCTGGCATGCACCGCTTTCATCATCCTCCTGGGAACAAATTAGGTTACCAGGGGGGTCGTTCCATACCCCCCTTAGTTTTGAAACGGACACATTCAGCAATTTCTGGAGCAAAATATTGGTCTTGGAAATCCCATTTTCATTCCCGTGTATGTAATCCCTTACAAAATACTTGATGATCCTTTTTCGAATTTCACTGCCACATGTAAAGGGGGGCTTTGTGTCGTCAGTGGAACAGGGAAGATCCATCCGTCTCGAATGCCCCAATCCGCCCGCATCCCTCGCCCAGGTGGGTACAGGGAACGTATTTTCCGGGCCAGATGGGTAAAAATCAACCTTGCTGTACGGGCCCTGTACAACACAGTCAAAAATTTGATGGATGGCATCCCCCTCACCCGAGAAAAGGAATGAATTCACATTGTCATTCTCCCAGCTTTCCACGTTATTGAGAGCACATAGCACTTCGTTGCGCGCACTTTCAATCATATTCAAGGCTCTTTGATCGGCATTCACTGTCGACACTTGATGGGAGGATGCAACAGGGATCTTGTTGGTAGAAGTTCTCGACCATAACATTGGCTGGAAACTACACGTGCCAGTGTCCATACTTTCGAATGCGTAGGAATCACACTCGGTAGTCTGGGGAATGCCAACACGATTCACCATGCATGGAAGATATTGATTCGCCACCTGTGCGTCCGAATGACTCGCCAAACCGGTCGCAACGACACAGGAATCAGGGGGGTAATTCATATAAGGATCTTCGTCATATTCAAAGAGGGTTTCGCGACTTTCACTCAAAGTTGCGGCATATTCCTGTAGACACTGTAAATTCGGCAACCCCTTTGATTTCATATCACGTAAACAGTTAAGAATCATGGGGGGGTAATTGGAGTAGTGTCCATTCGTTTCGCCCACTTGAACCCACGCGGCCTCGTCCCATGTCTTTGATTGGTAATTTTCTCGACACTTCTGAAACGTGAGAAGTGGAATGGATGTCGCGTCAACTGAATCCGAAGCATGATAAATGACTGGAATGTCATCAACCATGTCAGCCCAGGGAAGGATGCAGTTGTAATTACTACCCTTTGAAATACATTCCAAATGTGAACGGAGACTCGAACCCACCTTCCGGCTCAACTCCGAGAATGTGTAAGGGTTGTGCACCACCACAAAACCGCCAAAGGGGCCGTGAAGCATCAAAGTCCCCTTGCACCAAAATCGAGAGTCTAAAGCGTTAAAGTATGGTATTCTGAGCATGGTATCGCCACATGCACAATCCAATACCTGTTGCATGTTGAATTTGGGTACGCGACAATTCATATCGTCAATGTTTTGGGCGAGGTCCTGTACTCCAGATACCACCCCCATTGTGTAGGTCAACGCAGCGTCGATGAGGTGCTTGACCGCGCTGAGTTTGCCCATGGAAGTGACCCGTTGCGCAATCTTCTGTAAGTACCGACTGTTGAAAACTCTACTGTTGCTGATCTTATTCTGTAGATCCCTGATGTATTGAATGTTGTTGGCGCCCATGCTATAGAGTGACGCGGTCGACCGCATGAACTCATATTGTGTATCACTGGCGAGGTATGACAGCTCTTCTCCCGCGTTTTCATTCACACCTGCTTCGTAAGAAAGGGTCAAACAAGTGCCAGTAGCAAATGAGGCGGCATTTTGTAAATCGCGGCGGCCTATCTTCATGTCGAGGCTGAACAAATCTTCAATGACCACCATGATACCGGAAATGTCGCATACCATCATCCTTTGCATCGCAATCATGGGGTATAGGGGGAAAAGCATTATCTGGTAGAAGAAGGACGACGTTCCCGCTAAAATCATCGAGAGTTTTGCCGATAGTCGATTGTCGAGTTTTCTCAGGTTCCCATTGTCGGGATTGTCGTAAAAGTCGGACCGTACCATGTAGTTGGTGACCATTCCCGCGATGCTCGGTAAAAGTGCTGCAAATTGCCCCAACTCGTCTTTGGCGCTGCAAATGAAGCTGAAGAATGCCTCGTCGACCCATGCGTTGTTCCAACCCTTGAACTCGGGGTCGATTGCGATGCGAAGGGCATTCCCGTAGCTCTGGTGAAAAATATCCCACGCCCCCTTGGCAGCCATGATCCACGTTATCAAGTGTGACTGCACGGAGGTCCCTAAATTGCACAGGGGTTTCTCGATGTTCACAACGGTACCAATGCAACGAGAAACGGAACATTGTTTGGCAGCGTAACAAAGATTCATCAGCAGGGTGTCGGTGCACCCCGAGCATGACAACATGTCACAATTCCCCTGAATCGTGACCGTTGAGACCACCCCCTTACTCGCCCTTGGCGCGCCCTGTGTCAATTCACCCGATGCGGGATTCAAAAACAGTGATATACTTGCCAACCAATGCGCACCCTGTAAATTTCCAGTGTCTACCACGAAAAATTGGATTTCGTCATTCACGCCGCCGTCGTTTTGAGTGTACTCTGCATTTTGACTCGAGACCGGCAAGCGCTTGGCCTTTTGGGGGAGTGAAACGCCCAGGGTCTCCATGGCCTGGCGACTAGATATGGAAGCACTGGATTCAAATGGGTTGTCGGATCTCAAAATGACATCCAGTGGGATCTCATAGGTTTTGGTCAGCGTGGACGTACACTCCACTCCCCCAAAACAGTTTACACTTAAATGGTGTGCCGTATTGACGCTCCTCGAAGTAGGCATTGCAAAAACTTCAAAGCTCGACGAAGTGGGTGCACTCGACAAGAATGCAATCGGGACAAACTGCTGGGTCTCGAGTAGCGCAAAAAAAGACATCATGTCTGGACAAACACCAACGTCTAATTCCCATTCCATAAACGAAGAAAAAATATTTCGCCTGAACTTTCCACACAAAATCGTCTCGACGACTACCTGTTCATACGTCTTTGCCAGGACCTGGAAGAAAACGTATGAATACGCTGAAAAACCCTCGGAAATTGACTTGATTTCAAGGAATGTATTCTGTACCGGATGGTAAAAGACGCTACCTGTTTCGAAAGACAGAGTCAGTGGAGTATTGAAAGTACAACAGTACACATGTTGGCAATCAAAAACATGATATGTTACCTGTTTCGAAAGACAGAGTCAGTGGAGTATTGAAAGTACAACAGTACACATGTTGGCAATCAAAAACATGATATGTTACCTGTTTCGAAACTTATGATGAGGTCTCTCCGCGCCTGTAAATCATTGTCACTCACTTTGACGGTCGGCGAACGAATGTAGACCCCCAGAAATTGACTTGAATCTTCTCCATTCCGCTTCACCAGGAGTGCATCGCCGTCCTCATCGGCAAACCATATACCGGTGACTGAATACACAAATGCCGCCGAATCCTCGATTACCCACTCCTCATCCAGCCCCATGCGCACGGGGCTCTGAATCGCAATGGGGACACAATATTTCCTCACGGTGATATCGCCGTCATTTGCCGCAAAACCAGCCACTGCGATGCAAGAGTCCCCATCACGCGCAGACCCTCCGCAGACGTTTGTGCAATCGCTCAGTTGTAACACTGCCACGACGTTCAGGTCCTGGTAGCTGTCACCGTCAATTTCATTGAAAAACGGAGACTCCAGTCGAATTTCCGTTGTAATGTCCCGTGGGGCACTGGAAACTTTCTGCACGGTCTCGAATGCTTCGATTTCCTCTCTACAATTCAAGCGGCAGCTTGGGACACGGGCACAGGCTCCGAAATAGTCAAAGGGCTCGGGGGTGAGCACGATGGTTGAGCTACTCCCCTCAAAGTCGTAGCATTCACCTGCGCCATCCATGTCAAAAAAGTGGGTCAAGTAGTCAAGGCTGGGGCCGAGTTCCTCCATGGCGGAAATGGATGTCACGAAAAAGTCATCCAGGGACGTTGCCACCTTATCCACTGCTTCCGTGATAGTCACATTACAAACTCCATACCCATCGTCAAAGTAGCGCGATTTCATGATGGATTCAAAAAGGAATGGTTTCAGACTGTTGGGTGCTATCCCATAACAGTTTTGCAGTGCGAAATCGGCCCAGTTTACACCCTTGGAAATTGAGTCCACGCACATACACTTGGAAATGGGGACGTGGATTACCATGGCAACCACGAGGTTGTAGATACCAAGGCTATACTCGGACATGGATTCACACAGCTTTTTGAAGAGGTTGCCCCATGGATTATCACCCCCAAAGAAGTAGTAAAACCCTAGACACCCCATTTTCATCTGTGCCACGACGCCATCCCTCCATGCCATTCGTCCCATGTACATCCGGTCAATTAAAACATTCCCTATCTTGTTGGCATTCACAACACCCCCCTTCTTGTCGGCGTCGGGGGCTACTACTACCAGGGGTAAAATATCTTGTATACTCCCCACCAACAGGTTGTAAGTAAATTCAGCCATAACCATCGAGTTCGTTGGCATCACTATGGTCGCGAATGAAGGCAGCATTGGGAACATGAGGGTCTTTACGCCACTGGATAGTTGGTCAATGGGGACACGGGTGGATTTCCAATAGCTTTTGGCTGCAATTTCCGCCGGGAGCGATGAGGCCGCGCCATAGTATAATACACCGTCGACCTTTTGCGCAATATCATCCTTGTTCAGGGCTCGGAGCTCCCGGGAGATCACGGAAAGCGACTTCCACGTGATCGCATTCACCCTCGCAACAGAATCCCAAAATTCGTTCAACATTAAGACGTTCTTACCGCAATTTTGTAGAAGCGTGTGCCCGGAACTAAAAACAGGGCATTCGTCGCCCGAGGACCATACCCGGACGAGCGCCGGCACGTAAAGTACCATGCGGAGCAATCCACGGAATAGGTCGACAAAAGTAACCCCGACCTCCATCGCCAATGAGCCAAGGTTGGGGAGTCGTCGCATGCTCGGGCACAAGATTCCCTGCCCCACTGCGTTTGAGTAGCTGTTTGGTTGGTGAGGGACGTCGGACAAATTCAACGTATCAGGGTGTAGATATTTGATGAGGAAATAACCCTTGCCATCAACCCGCTTGCCGGTTTCGATGTGAAAGTCGCTCATCGTAGAATAAAATATGGTCACCGCTACGTTTTCTTCGTTCAAGTACTCAAGGTTGTCGACGGAAACTGCAAACGTCCTGTTACACGAAAAGAGATCGAAAACCTGCTCACCCCTTTCATTCCTCTCCGTAAAAGCATCGGGGACATCAATATACTTGTTACCCTTCTCGGGATTACAAACCCCCCCAAGTCTGGCCTTCACGGAACACGATTGGAATGGGTCAACCCTCCAGATCCTGATAGGGGCATAAGACGATAGTACCGAAAGCTGCGTCTTCCAAACAAGACCCCCCGTTCGGCATGCAGACGAAAACCCTTTAAACATCGCCAAACTAGGATTCACCGTGTAGAACACAGAGGTCTCGCTTGAAGTGCTGGGATGTCTGATCCCGCTCATGTCCGAAAAGGCAAACGGTATGGGCATGAGTTCAGTCCCCGCCAGATTTGCAACCATTTCAGGGGTGTAATTATCAGCCGGTCGGCTCGCCTGGAATAGGCCATTCAAGGGGATCAACTTGAATTGGTTGAGCTGGTCACCGTACAGCCTTTCCACCTTTACAAACCAATTTCCAGAGTTATCTTCCACGCCCGACAAAACAACGTCGCCGGAAAAGCTAAATGGCTGGGCGTCGAGCCGAATGCTTCTCCATGACTCATCCATGGATGGATCTTCGTATTCAAGGGGAGGGGCATCAACAAAACTATGGTAGCCGTCAATTCGTGAGCAGCCGTAATTCACGTCCCATCGGCGGTTTTCAAGCAAGATTTTGTCAAACGAGCTGATCAAGGCGGATGGGATACTTGACCCGATCGATGCAACCGCATTACTATCCCCCTCCTCCCCACTGCAATCGCGGTCCACGACCATGACCTTGTTCCTCCAATCACGTGCATTGAAGAGGAGTAAGTCATCCGCACCGCTTCCCCTAGGCCTGGCAGCCATACAAAAGGGGAAGCAGCTCGCCTCGGTAAAAATTGAAAGGCATGCCTTTGACATGGCGTCACTCGCAGAACATAGGGGGCTCACATAAATCAAGGCGTCGATCTTGCTGCAATAGTCGTTGTTCCAGCACGCATCCCTCAAAATCGAATTGGATTCGCCATCCGAACGGGTCAAGCGGCTCGCGGGCCACCTTACACTTTGCACGCTGATTTCAACCTCCTTACAACTTAGATATTGAGCCGTGGTCCTCTGCGCAAATGGGACTTCGAAGGAAAGGTAGTCCGCGTACGAAGCCCCCGCCCTAGTCTGTAACACATCCTTGACTGCATCGGCCTCTCGAAGGGCTATTCCACAGTCAATTCGCATGGGAGGCCCCCCGTTGTTGTCCGAACATCTGCATCCTAACATACTAGTGCGAGATTGTCCCGAATCATCCCGGTCTTGTCCCACGTTGGTATATTCCACACTGGCAATGCCGTGTCGGACGTCGATTTCGAATGGCCATCCGCTCATCACTGTCGCGCTTTCATAACTCCTCGAATGAGAAAAGTATTGGACATTTGACCCGTCCGTTACCGCATACAACCCCTTGGTTAATCCAATGGCTCTTACGCCATATTCACCGGTCATAATGTTTCGGTCGTAATCCATCGCCGACAAGGGTTGTGCAATTGAGTCGCAGCTGGGGACATCCATCCCCACTGCGCGTTGAACGATCACACTCGTCACGTCTAAAAAGTTGTCAAGGGCAACTCCTATGAATCGAAGACCACTGGTCAACAGATTGAGGGGCGGCTCAATGTCGGGTAAACAAGTTGCAAGTGACCAAGCCAGTCCATTTCCACTGGCACAACGTTTCACGGTTACAATTGGCAACTGGATCAGGGAGTACAGTATAAAATTTACAAGGTTGTGAATCCCCTTTGCAAAGTTGATATCCGTTAGCAGGTAAAGGGCGATTTGAAAGACGGGGGCGCCAATTCCACAAACATTTCCGAGGAATTGGAGCGTATTCACCGCCATGTTGCGCACCCCGATCATGGGCCGGATGAGGTCAAATGTTCGAGGCCCGATATCGAAACAAGATGACCCGTCAATGTCCTCGCAACTTTTGGAGGCAATATCAACAAAGTTGTACGTGCTGAGAGTTAGGCTCCTCCAGAATTCAGCAAATGCAAGTGCAAAGTCCTGAATGAGCCCCCAGTCCCTGTATGTATACTTGAGAAATACTTTGAAAAACAGTTGAGTGACAATCCATGACAAAAAATTGAAAACCCCCAATATGCTCTTGGAAAAAATGTCGATGACTTTCAGAGGTACCATGAATACAGAATAAATCATTGGAGCCACTGGATTGTTGTAATATCCAATCACCTTGACCAGGACATCGGGGTGATATTCAAATAAGACGTAGATAGTGCAAAAGAGTGTGGATAGGAGAAACGCAAAGACTAAGAAAGAGTACATCCCAGTGATTACATTGGAAACGAAGGAAACCGCCGTTGTGGTCCCAGTCGTACCCAGCGGTAAAAGGGATCCAACTACTTGGAAGGCAGCATATCTCTTCAATGGATTTTCGCCAATGAGGGTTTTAGAGGATGGAAATACCATGCGAGCAATAAGTTGAATAATGATGGAGAGAAGCTGTGAATACAAAATCCAACCCCAGAGAGCAAGTACCGCGGTCAGTTCGAAAATCATGGACGGTAGTATCTATGTCTCAAAGTGACAGATGTTCTTTATATATACATCGTATGTCACTGGTATAATTTCGTACAATGTAATGGAATTTTCCATGCAATGTATTGAAAAACATCAGTGGGTTTCGAACTAAAAACTAAAATCGACGACACCATTCGGTGAGTGGTTTTTGAAACTAGTTTCTGGCGAGCAGCGCGTATTGAAAACATCAATGGTTTTCGAAACTAAACTAGTAGGGCAACTAGTAATTGAAAAAAACAGAAAAATCAGCAGGTGTAGTACATCCCCTGCTTCAAACGCTCTTTTTCGACTCAACATCCCTTGCGATACCCCTGATGATACCGTTGTACCAGGGTAAGTGCACCTTCTTGTTCACACGCGCTATCTTCGCAAGTCTCTCGCAGCATTCCTCAATTCTCGGCATCATGACCTTGGTCACTTCTGGAACCCCGTATTTTCCAGGGACATTATCCTTCTCACCGTCGAGACTGATCAGGTAGAAGCACGTGCGCCTCAAGATCTTGTTCATTCCCTTGTACACATCAGAATTCGTCGCGATGCCAGATTTAAGCATTCTAATTAAAGTTTCCAGCTTCTCTGGGGGAATCACGGGATTGAGAATTTCCATCACACGTTGGTACTTGACGTTTAGTCTAATCGATACTGATTCGTTTCCGGCCATGATTTCCTGTACCTTTTTCAGAGTCTCAGTGTATAAATTACCACAACACATCATATTGACGCTGCGCATAATATAATCCACAGTCAAAATGACGATTGAGTCTTGAAGTATGGTGTCAAGAAGTCGGCGGGCCACTTTCAAGTTCATCGACACCAGTTGCATGGTCTCAGGCATCATATCCTCCGGAGAGCCCAAAACCAGTAAGACAATGCCCATGTCGATGACCTTCTCAAGGTCTTCCGAATTGCGCCGAATGAGATTCGATTCATCGAATTGAATACGTTCGTCCTTGATGAGGGTCGACACACTGCCTTCGAGCCAAGTGCGAGTGTGCGCCAGGCCAATATTCCCTTTCTTCACCTGATTTTTGAATTTGTTGGTCAGGTATTGAAAGCCATTCCCATCCCGTAGAATATTAGGAGCCATTATTGCGAGCTTGTGGTTGTTCGTGTCCACTCTCAATGCGTGCAAACGTTCCGAGACGATCTCCATAGCTTTTGTAATGAAGCATGCCTGTCCCCATTGGTTTTTCCCGATCTTACCGGTTGTCACATTTTCACGCAACTCGTTCCATTTTTTGACTGTCTCATCGCGCCTTTCAGGCGTCTTCAGTTCTTCGTGCATGGAAACGAGCACTTTAAAGATGGCGTCAAACATCTTCACACATTCCTCCATCGTAACCTCATCATCCCTTTTGGATTTGAGGAATTCTGCGATCTTCTCAATGTTAATAATCTCTGGAATACGACGTACCACTTCGAACATCGGTTGAAATTCCATGAAGTTATCACTGAGACCGTGCAAGGTCGAAACCACGCGGGAGTAGTCGGGGGGGTCCTCCAATAGATCATTCTTTAAAGCTTGAAACAAGAGATTATTGAACCTCTTCGCGACACCTACAAAAGTAAATTGGTCTCGGCTTCGATCGTCGATTTTAAAACTTTCGCCCACAAGAACCATGTGCACAAATGCTTCACGCGAAAGAGGCTGATCAGGGAGAGGAGCTGGGTCTTCCGCTACCAAGAACTTCAAGTTTTCGGTCTTTGTGCCTTCAGCTCGCCGCCTTGCGTCATAAGCATTTAGCATATCTTGCCCTGCAATTTGTTTGTATTTTTCCCTCACAATCTCCCACTCAGAACTCTTCGCATCACCATTCATGTTGTCCATTAAATTCTCCAACCTATTAATGATCTTAGCATTATGGCCCTTCTTCCAATCCCAGAATTTAATCACGTAATTGGAAAGCAAGTCTGGTAGCTCCCTCTTCACTTTGTACCACGGCACTCCATTGCTCAACGCCTCTACCGTCGTGTAGAATGACTCGAGCATGGACTTCGATGCCTTTATCAAATCTTCCTTTTTTTCGTCAAACTTATCATCAAATACCCTTTGGCCATTTGTTGCAATCATGTATGCAACCAGGTATACGTTGACGTCGACCTGATCACGCGTGGTCGTGGTCAGTTCACGGGTATGGACGTGGCTTCACTCGCAAAGGAGGAAGAGCTTACCCTGCCACGGATGCGCGGGTGATCATGGCACCCCCAGTTGACTAAAGAGATGACGCGCCCCATCATGTCACTGGAAGCATCAATCAATTTCTTGTCTTTGCGAAGTCTTGAAGAAAGGTGTTCGAAACTGTGGTGCCAATGAAGGTGGTTAAGAGAGTAGTATCGATATAATGTGCAAGAGAACTGTGTGTTGGGAAAAGCCGTTAGCGACTGTTCCTTAGATGTGTAAATTTAAGAAGTAAAACCCAATGAGATGATGATGTGTGTTGAGAAGGCACAGGGGTACGGGACCCACGTCATGGTCGAGGCTTCTTCGAGGGATGTGCCGTCCTTGATGAACTTTGAGGCTATTTTCTTTGTGCTGAAAGGGAGGACGCGCTCAACGAAGAACTTGTGGAGGAGAACTTTGCCCGCTTTGCGCTTGACCATCAGCATGGAGTAAAAGGCCATGTATCTTTTCTTGAGCAGAGTCTTGTCCACTACTAAGATGCTCTCTCTGTTCATAGTATAAGCCTCTTCGATGAACTTCCCTTCCACAATCGACCCCCTGCCCTCTTGTACGATGCGCTCATGTAGCTCGTCGGCAACGAGTTGAGGCAACCAAATCCCGTCACAAAGCTCTTCAGCGTGGGAATTCGAGCCCGGGGCCCCCCAGTACTTGGATCCAGAATAGATGTCCGCAGTAAACACGCGTACAATCCCGGAGACGGCAATGGGCGTAAGCGGGGTTTCGCCCTTCCAATGGAACGGGGGGGACACGTAGTCTCCGAAGAGCACCAAGTCAACCACCTCATGGACCTCCATACATTTCCTCTTGGACTTTGACCTCGTCGTGACACCTTGGTTCTCAGGGAGCTCCATACATTTCCTCTTGGACTTTGACCTCGTCGTGACACCTTGGTTCTCAGGGAGCTCCATACATTTCCTCTTGGACTTTGACCTCGTCGTGACACCTTCGTTCAACATCGTGACGCCTTGGTTCACCTTCTAGTCTCACGCTGAAAGTAGTACGGGCATCGGAGTCAGAATCTCTAGAGATTTCACGCTCTCGCGCCGCAACAGGAAAAGGGTCGCAAAATGCATTGAAAACGACAAAAGAATGTGCTCGAAACACCAAGCAGATTCGAACACCCTATCCCCAGAGTCACTAGAGGGACTCATGTGGTGCTGGATAGAAGATTTCACTTCTCTCAATCTCCCAAGAAACACTTCATGCAAAAGAGAGGTTCAATACCTTCCTGGATTTCTGATTTTCTTGAGAAATTTCCACCATGAGTATTTATCCCCTCCGTTTACTGTAAAATGGAATCACAAGTACTAAAAAATGTACAGAGGTCGAGTTCACCAGTGATTCCTTACCTTAACGTCTCTTTCATCATTGGGAATCCCATTTATGAAATATGATAATTATCAAGGGGATGGATTTGATTCCCATGTCATTGATTCCCTGATGCTAAAATTCCGCCCGTACAATATCATAATAGTTTCGTACATTTATCGTGTATGATAAGATTCCATGTAAAAATTGAAAATGTCATTTGATTTGTCATCATCACTGACCAACTTATGAAACTAAATTGATCCAAACTCATGGAATTAAATTGTTTCAAATGCATGAAGCTAAATTGGTCACCATTGCTGACCAACTTATGAAACTAAATTGATCCAAACTCATGGAATTAAATTGTTTCAAATGCATGAAGCTAAATTGGTCACCATTGCTGACCAATTTATG
>Ga0129333_10001041_pt1 | contig 24607 bp, 48 predicted proteins | sample CPB6_08_DNA_FD_94474 | JGI IMG/M metagenome (GOLD analysis project Ga0129333, IMG submission 94474) | Freshwater to marine salinity gradient microbial communities from Chesapeake Bay, USA - CPBay_Sum_0.6_0.8_DNA | ecosystem: Environmental > Aquatic > Marine > Coastal | place: USA: Chesapeake...
ATTCAACAATTGACTAACGCCGAAATTATCAGCGGGATGAGGATAGAAATTGACATACTGAGAAATCCCGGCTATTGCCCAGCCTGCGGTGCGTGCGGCGAAGAAGGTTGTTGTTCCGGCGCGAAATGTCTTTACGGTGATTACTATTCTAATGAATATGCTTATTATAAAGAAATGACCGAGGAACTTTACGAGGAGTTCCCCGATAAAGATAAATTAAAAGAAATTTTTGAGAGAATTTGGAACAAGCATTTTGCAAAATGAAAAATAAAGTAGAATTATTGGGTTGGTATGGCGGCGATGAAATTAATGCCTGTTCAGCATGGACTTCAACAAGTCGGAATTTGACGCCGGAAAAACGAGCTAGAATTCCTAAGCTACTAAAAGACCTAGCTTCGGCTGGTCATGAAACGCCTTTTGAGAAATCTATTGTTCATTTTTTAGTGGACACCGAAATCGCGTCTCACATACATTTATTGAAACATAGAATTAGCTCGCTTAATGCCGAATCCGCCAGATATAAAGAGCTGAAAGAAGACAAATATTATATTCCTGACGATTGGAATGGTTTACCAAACGAGCATGGTTTCAATGCCGGGATTAAAAGGACAGATAATATAAAATTTGGAGACAGTGACGCCTTTAATTGGTCCGATACATTGCTGCAATATACAGAGCTAGGAAATAAACTTTATCATGCGTGCCTAAAAGATTTGGAGCCAGTATTAGGCAGGAAAAGAGCCAAAGAATCTGCACGCTTTTTCAAAACTTATAATTCTCAAATCCAAGCTGATGTTATGTTTAACTGGCGTAGCTTCGTTAATTTCCAAAAATTACGAAATTCTGAACACGCGCAAAAAGAAATTCGAGAAATTGCGGCAGAAATGCTAAAATTAGTAAAAGAAATTCCAGAGAAGCCTTTCCAACACACCATTGCTGCATTTAATCTTTAATATGAGCAAAACTAAAAAATCTATTTCCAAAAACCCTAAAGATACTCTTTATATTAAAAGAAATCGTCGTTACTATCCAATTAACGATCCCTATGCCTTGGATGGGCTTACGGACGGGCATTGGTCAGTCCACGTTCAACCGGGATGCATTTCAATGCGCAAAAGTATCGATCCAGAATATGAGAGCGTGTGCGCTGTCCTGAAAGAGTATCAAGATGAAATCGTAAAGCACCTTATGGTTGCTATGGAAATGCGTCCAAAAGAAACTCCATTTTCCAAGAAAGAAAAGCTTGCATGGCAGCAATTTAAAGATACAATGGGTGAAGATATGCCTAAGCTATTCGAGTACTCTTCTGTTCAAGAGTGCGCAGAAAAGGCTTCCGAGTTTATCTTGAGCAAAATTAAAAAATGAGAACGTCAACTGAAACAATGAAAAACTTATATCTTGGAGAATTTCATTACTTTGCTACTGGCGAAGGCTCTCATACTTATCTAGCCGTAATTTCAGCGGAAACCAAAGATGATGCTTTGAATATTTTCATAGATAAAACAGTTAAAAAATGGTATCCTGTTCAGCTTCATAACGAACAGTCGAGAAAATTTGTTAGTTATGGCTGCAAAGCAACTCCAATCAAAGAAGTAATCTTAGAAAATTACGATGGAGCTTTAAAGTCCATTCTGGAATCAGTAATAGACATTATTAAAAAAGGCGGAATGGGTGATAGTGGGTTTGAGTATTACTTGTCTTTCAATTTGAGCTAGGCGTTTGAAAAACAATATAAAAAAATCTACAGTAACAAAACTGTCGCTATTGGATTCTTTCTTAAAGAAGAATAATATTGGCATAGACGGTGATGATATTACATTTTATGATTATAACACTGGAGATAATTATGGACTGACAATGGCAATCGGATCAGTTCCATTCGACAATAGCTTTTTTTGTAATACCGTCAAAGAAGTGAAATCCAGAGAGATGTACTCTTTGAGAGATAAAAAGTTTAAAAAAACATGATCTCTGAATTCGAGCGGCAAAAACAGTGTCGGATTGATATTATTAAGAATTTAATTCGAGACAGCGTGGTTCAAAAATGTCTATATGATGAGACTGATGATTCTTTTGATGAAAAAGAGCTTTCGCGGCTAGTAAATGCGATTTTAGTAGAAATTGAAAAATATGAACATACTTGAAAATCTTTCAGAAAAAGACAAAAAATATCTTGACAGCGTAAAAACAAAGATACATGATTTAGAGAAACAACAAGAAGAATTATATAATCTTGCAATATCGACCTTGAAGATGGAAGACTCTGATGAGATTTTTGATTACTTGTATAATGATTTCAGTGATAAGTATTAATAAAAATTATGAAAAAACAAACAAACAAAAATAAGCCAACAAAGGCGAACAAGCCAGCAAAGACCAACAAGAACAGCACCGAGTCTTCAGAAAAGACCTCTACAGCTAGTCTTCCAGTTTTTACTCGCTAAGGCGGATAGTAGAATAACTCTACGCCTCATTTTTTGGGACGTAGAGTTTTAAATTATGAAACACGGCAAATATGGTCCGGGCAACACAAATTTCAAGAAGCTTCAAGTTTCAAAGCTTCCTGTTACCCTGTGGGATAATTTTGAATATGAAAAATCTGGCTGCGGCGCAACAGCTTTAGCATTACTTACGGGTAAAAATCCAAAAGACATCGCTTTAAAAAATGGAAAGAGGCATTATTCTGACCGTTTTATGGTTGATTTTTTAAGGAAAAATAAAATTTCTGTTTATGAGGTTAATCGGGCAAATCTTACCCAATCAAAAGAATGGCGGCACCAGTTAAGTGATAATAATGTAGTATTATATTCTGCGCATACTTCTAAAAAAGAATCTAGTTTTTTTGTCACGTTTAATGGATACTTGTATCATAATTTCACAATAGCTAAGGCGAATTATCTTGACTTTCTTAACTTTCCGATAGATAGTTGTTATGTTCTCTTTAAGAAAAGTTGGAAATGAAATCTAAATATCCAAAATTAACGGCAGGGAATTACCAAGAGATTAAATATGAAATACAATGAACTTACAATTCAACGAGATATAAATAATAAATTTTATTGTTGGAATTATTCTGATGATGTAGATAGAGTTGCCGGAAAGCCAAGGGTAATGATTTGGGGTTTTAGAAACCATCTTTATTACCCTAAAAAATGGGGTAAGGAAAGGGGATTAAAGTATTTCAAGGAAGAAATTAAAAAGAAAATTCTAGCGGAAATTAAAGAAAGACAAGAATTTTTGAAGGAAATCGAGGAAGTAAGTTTATGAATCTAGCTGAACGAGTTGAAAGAGTTTTATTTCACGCCACTAATTCTCACAGAGATTTTTGGCCGGAAGAGCTTTATTCAGATATTGATGGAATTATCAATCGGTATCGGGAATTAAAACGAACGCTTGACTTTGAAAGCGCGGCGCGGCAAGCTAAAGTTGAGTGGTTAGAAAAAGTAATTGCTGACGATCTTAAAAAATATGTAATTATTGGGATTACAGAAGATATTGAAAAATAATATGCCCACCTTTACCAATAAATTTGGCTGCCAATTAGTATAATTATTAAGAGTTTTGGAAAATGAATATACAATCAGAGCTTTATAATCAAGTTAGAAAGATTATCATTGACGAAATGAAAGAGGAGGCTAAAAAGTGGGCTAATACCAAAACTGTTAACTGGTCTGGTGATGGATATTTAACAGCTCGCCAGCTTAGAAAAGCTTATTCTTATAGGGATAGGGTTAGAGAGGGAAGTAAGTTAATTTTAGAGGCTTTTAAGAAATTGGGGTATTAGATGGCTGGGTGGGTGAGCGGCTTATACCAGAACTTTGCTAAAGTTCCGTAGCTTTAAAAACTACCGCAGGTTCAAATCCTGCCCCAGCCGCGCCATCTTTCTCCTTGACAAAATTTAAACGTTGCTGTATATATTAAGAATAATCGCCAGAATAGCACAGTGGTAGTGCAACGGTTTTGTAAACCGTAGGTCGTCGGTTCAAATCCGACTTCTGGCTCCATTTATAAATTTACAACCATTGAGTGCATATTCTACAATTTTTGTAACCGAAAGTAAAGCCCGAGACTATCTTATCCGAGAGATCATCTCAGCTGATTATGAAAAGTTAAAAGAATACCTTGACAAATCATTCCAAGATAGATTATATAATGTTGTAATAGTTGATGATGGATCAAAAATAAACGACGACGAATTGTTATGAACAGATTAAAGGTTGTAAAAATTTATGCAGAAATATCGAGTTAAATTTCATACTTATCATGAAAGCTACAATGGATATGACCACTCTGACGGTTGGGATGAATTTATCGTAGAGGCGCGGCACTCTAAATCGGCAATAAATAAAGCAAAAAAGCTATGGAGAAAGAAAAGAAATTCTGCTTATTGGGTAAATTCAACAACTTGTTTTGAGCATCTATGATGAATAATAACACATCTAATCCCTACACAATTCCCGCCGAAATCACTGAGGCAGCTATGAAAGTTAGCTTGTTTTTTAAGAGGAATAACATTCGCGGCTGGCAACTAATGGATATTTGTGATCGAATTTATGCAGAAAAGAATTCATATAACAAGGGACTAGATACGGCAATTTCAATTGTTAGTGCTAATTCTTATTTTGAAGCGCAAGAGACAATTTTATGTGGCTTGGAATCAAGTAAAATTTTAGATAAAAGTCCTAGTTGTCCAAACTGCGGCAATGATCGCCAAGTTTGGATTAATCAAATTACTAAAAAATTGACTTGTCACCGTGTTGGATGTAATAATCTGGAATTAATTGGAGAATGAAACAACGCGAAATTAAATTCCGAGTTTGGGACAAGTTTCAAAATAAATTTTTGGATCACTCGTGTTATTTCAACAGTAAAGACTTTAATGAATTTACTGCCTTTGACAGATATTTCAAGTGTGACGAAGAGGGATGTATTGTTCAACAATATACGGGCTTAAAAGATAAAAATGGCCGCGAAATCTACGAAGGAGACATAATTCAATTAGAAAATGCACCGTATAAGTATGAAGTTGTTTGGAATAAATGGCATTGGGGAATTGACTCCAAGGGAATCGTGACAGACTTTATTCAAAGTTTTACTATTGCCGTGGAGGAAAGATGTATCGTTATCGGCAACATTTTTGAAAATCCAGACTTATTAAAGTAATATGAAATACAAAGCATTTGTTCAGACTATCGGTATAGATTGGGATGGTAATTCGACTGACGGCGATTGGACTTGGACTTACGATCATGAGGTAATCATAAGATCAAATTGTAAGAAAAATGCAAAAAAGAAATTAAATAAGTGGGCAAAAATTCGTAAAGGTAAAATAACATGGTGTAAATTTGTCACTGATAAAATGTGGAAAAATGACAAATCTTATAAAACTAAAATTATTAAATAATATGCGAGAAATAAAATTTAGATACTATGATTCAACAATTAAGCAATTCATTTATTCAGATGAATTTAGTTATCCCGGTATCTGTGAGCGGCTAGAAATGTTCTTTGGAAAGGCCAGAAACTATTCAGAGGATGTAATTCAGCAGTTTACCGGCTTAAAAGATAAAAATGGCAAAGAAATTTATGAAGGGGATATTGTCACTAATAGGAAAAGAAATTGGGAAATAGTTTGGAATGAAGGGGGATTCTTTGAGATAAAAGAAGGCGAATATCTTTGGGAGGTTTGCTCGAAAATGCAGGTAATCGGTAATATCTTGGAAAATCCGAAATTAGCATGAAATTAACTAAGAAAGTCGAACTCTACATGAAGTTGGCGGAAATTATTGATTTTGCGGCCAATGAGATATATAAAGAAAAGCAAAAAATTCCTTGGAGCGGGACTAATGTGGGCGCGACTTTTGCCGTGACAACTAGCTGTGTTAGTTATAACCTAGAGAAAATGCAGCACGAAATTAGGGATTTATTAAGAGATTTATGAACAGAAGTATAAAATTTCGTGTTTGGGATAATAAGAGTCTTCGTTTTTTATCAGAAAATGAATTTACCCTGTTTAAAAATGGATGTCTTAATTTAAAATCAAAAACTATAACAAATCCATCAGAAAATACTCTCGATCAATACTATTTTTCTGAAAATAGATTTACAATACAACAGTTCACCGGACTTCTTGATAAAAATGGTAGAGATATTTACGAGGGCGACATTCTTAAAGAGCATCATTATGAAGACTGGGGCGATGAAGAAGGATTCGAGTATGTCGGAGTGGTAAGATACCGAACGTATTCAAATGACGCCGGAAATCAATTCTCTGGCTTTGTTACGTATCCTAATTTAAGAGAGAATAAGGGATATGCCGGAAACCCAATTAAAGTAGACTGTGAAGTAATCGGTAATATCTTTGAGAATACCGACTTGTTAAAATGAAATTAAATAAAGCTAAACTTAAAAAAGAGTTTGAATCAGTCCAAAAACTGCTTAAAAAGCAACAGCAAGAACGGTCTAAAATTTTAGCAAAATGTCCCGAACTTAAAAGGGGGTGGAATTATTGCTGGGATTGGGATAAAGATACCTTCTTTGAGGATTGCAACGTCAAGCTTGAATATTTAATTCACGAATTTGAAAATCACGATATTAAAATCAAATGATAAAATACTATAAATTAAAAAATAAATGAGACTTAAATTTGAAGAATTTGGTATTTTGCTTGCCTTAACAGCCTCTAGCCGCTCGCCCGATATTTTCACGAAAGTTGGGGGCGTTGCCTTTGATAAGAATAAGCGTATTTTAGCTGTTTGCTATAATGGTTTTGCGCCGGGGCAGGAACTTCCTCCTGAATTTCTAAATAATCGTGAAGAAAAGAACAAGTTCGTATTCCATAGCGAACAAAATCTATTAAGCCAAACAAAGATCGGGGAAGTAGATACCATCTTTATCACTCATTCTCCCTGTGAAAATTGCGCTCGACTCATCGCGGCGAACCAAGTTAAGAATGTTATTTTCTTGCAAGAGTATCACCGGGAGAGTAAGTTTAAGGAAGTATTTGAGTTTTATGATATTAATTGGCGGCAAATTAATAAAACTGAGCTATTGACTTGCTTAGAGTTTTTGAACAAAGTTAAACAAGATATTTGGAAGGCATTAGAAAAATGAAAACTAAACAAAAGTACAATACTAAATATAAAATTGGAGAAAAATTATATTATTTTGAAAATAATCAAATCAACTGCTCTGAGGTAAGCCAGATTGATGTATGTATTTACAAAGATGGTTCTTACCATGAAACTTATACATTCAATCCAAGAGGTAACTTTTATTCAAGAGTTGTGAAAAGCCCGCGCAGCTTATTCAAATCGAAAGAAGAACTAATCAAAAGCTTATCCTCGCAATATGAAGGCTAAAGAAGAGAAAGCTATGATTTTTTATAGCCTTAAACTTGAGGCTTGCTACCTACAATCTGCATCGATTAAAGAAAACGAGAAAGATGCGATAGCGGCAGCGCAAAGAATAAACGACTTGATTAAAATATTAGAAAAATGTGTATATCAAGTTAATGAAACTCGAAATAGAAATCATTGAATCAAAAAGATCTGGTCCAAAAAGCTCATCTCAAACTCCAGCTAAACCATCAGAGCGCAGGAAAGGATCTTCCAAAAATCCTCCCGGTAGTGCGGGACAAAATGGCAAAGCCATTCAATTCTCTGAAAAAGTAGTCGAAGCTTTAAAAAGTAAAGTCAAAGAGCATAACTCCAAATATTCTAAAAAAGTCTCCTTGACTCAACTTAAAAAAGTTTACCGAAGAGGTGCTGGAGCTTTTAGTTCATCTCATCGCCCCGGAAAAACAAGAGGTCAATGGGCAATGGCTAGAGTAAACACTTTCCTGAGAATGATGGCCGGAAAGCCGGTGAAAGACTCATATAGGAAAGCGGATAGCGATATAGCCAAAGCTGCTGAATTAGATATTACCGAGGGATGGGTTCCGAGTGATGAAGACTTCGCGAGAGCGGATGAAGATATTGCTCTATATAATTTAACTGATGAGCAAGAAATATTAGAGGATTATTTTTAAACTATATCCTTATCTTAAAAATTCTTAAAAAAGATCGACAGATACCCTTTAGCACAAAATCAATTTTCCACCATTGCCGTTTATAGATTACTATAAATAAACAGCGAGTGAACAACCAAACATGGCGCAGGTTTTCCACAATATTAAATACACTATATCGCCCGAAAGGTAATTGAATTTTATTTCTTATTAAGAGTCTTATAGGTTCTATGAGAAATACAATCAATATTACATTAACTCTACTAACTCTAGCATTTTCCGCATTTGCTGCGGAATTTACCGTCACACCGAAGGTAGATTTTGATGCAGGCTATGTTACTAGAGCAAATCATCTAGGGTTACAAATTCAAAAGAATAGTGCTTTTGCTTCAAGTTCAGTCTCATTGCAAAATAGTTTCGCTACCCCCAAGGTTTCAGCTACTCATTATTTTGCCGCAGAAACGCAAAGCCAGACTGTTCTTGACGCGAGTCTCTCGAAGACGTTTTTCGGCCAAAATATTACTGCTGGAGTCCAAAAGCGAGTAATAGAAGGAAATATTCAAGATAATTTTACTGCGTATGCTGGATTGCGCTTGGAAAACTTACCTATCGTTTCCAAGATTGCAACTCCTTACGTTTCTGTTAGTCGAGATTTTACGCTTGATCTAATTGGAACTACCGTTGGATTGGATAGAACTTTCACGTTTAAGAATTTCGCTTTGACTCCTCGCGCAGAAGCTTACGTATACGACAAGCATACGAGCTATACTGCTGGAGGAACCCTAGCTTATGTAGGTATGAAGTATCTGAAGCCTTATATTGATCTTAGCTATGTAACTTCAGATACAGCTCTTGCCAATCGAAAATTTGAGGGCAATCTAGCTTTGGTCACTGGCGTTAAGTTATCCTTCTAAAATTACAAAAAATAAATCTAAAGCATCCGCCCTTAAACAAGGCGGATATTTTTTTGTGTAATTATAAATATGATATACTCTTTAGTTGGAGAACTACCAAGGCATCAATATGTATTTGTCGATTCTAATTATACTCATAAAAAATATGAAGGATTTATTCCCGCCGTATGGTTTGGTCTGGTAAGCTATCCGGCGCGAATGTGGGGCTGCACTGTTATGTTTGAAAATGGCGCGATTTATAGAAATATTCCATTGAACGCCTTATCTTTTTCAAAATTTGAAAATCAAGAATGGACAAATAAAGACGCTCAAACTTGGGATTGTTATGGATTAGAATTTTGCGCACTTGAATACAAATACCTTCAGGGGTTATCGTGCAAAGTCAATTGCAACAAGAAAGAATATGATGGAGAATATTTATTTACCGTAGCTCCGATCAATGACGCATTTTCCAGTTATCCAGAGCAAGCTAAAGAATTTAAATTCATAAAATTAAATAATGGAAGAATAACGTCTCAGCCAACGAATCATATAATTTTTTCCGAGAAAAGCTTCACCACTCAAATTGAGTTTCCGAAAAATCTTCAAAGACAACAAAATATTTATCGAAGCGAATAGTCTAAAATTAGCTTGACGTAAATAAAAAATCATACGATACTATGAATGGCAAAGGCGACAAGCCAAGAAATTGCTTCAGCAAAAAATTTAAATCCAATTACGAAGAAATAAATTGGGGGAAAATAACTTGCAGAACCTGCGGCGAAATAAAGAAGCAAAGTAAATTCTTTAAATACAATGTAAATAAAACTGGCATTTGCAAAAAGTGTAAAAAATCATGAAATATACTAGAAATGAATTGGGTCAGTTTTGCTCAAATAAAACAAAACGGAACGTCAAGCGAAAAACCTCCTCAAGCGCAAAATTGCCGTCCGTAAGAAACGGATCAATATATTCTTGGCGCGGTCAACTCGTCAGAGTGCGAAAAGATCTAAATAATGGATTGAAGTTGGTTTCCGTTCATAATAACCTATTCGGTTTCGCCAAGCAGAGCGAATTGATCATCGTAAATAAAGATTCCGTCGATAAATATCTTGAATGAATATCATAGGATTGTCTGGCGTAGCCACTTGCGGTAAAGATTTTTTCTTTTCACATTTAAAATTTGCAACCAAAAAAAATGTAATTAGATTTGGTTTGGCTGACGCTTTAAAAGAAGAACTTTATGACCTAATAAAGCAAACATATAATGTTGATGTCTTTAACTGCTCTCCAGAACAAAAGGAGATGGTGCGCCCAATATTAATCAATCATGCCGCAATAAGAAGAAAAGAAACGCATGGAAGATATTGGATAAATAAGATTAATGATAGAGTTAAATCAGCCGCCGCAAATAAAGACAATATCGTTGTCATTACCGATATAAGATTTGCTGAGTATGAAAAAGATGAAGTCTTCTGGCTTAAAAAAGAATTGAGTGGATTTCTAATTCATATTTCAAAGTATTATGTTGAAAATGATAAAAAAATATTCGTTCCCCCAGCAAATGTTGAGGAGGCTAAAAATAATCCAGAACTTATATACAATTCAGACTACATTATTGAATGGGAAAATAATCTTAATAAAGAACAAGCGATTGAATACTGCTCGGATGCTCTCGTCTCAATGAGACTTAAAAAAATACACAATAACCTCTTGACTTCTCAGAAATAATCCTCGATACTATATACGTTAAAATTATGGAAAACAACACACAAAACACACCGGCAGAAAGTAACGCTATCGAAATGGTAAAGCCTAAGCGGGGTCGTCCGCGTAAGAATCCTATTCAAGCTGAACCGCTTGTTAAGCGTAAGCGTGGTCGTCCGCGTAAGAACGTAGAACCGGCTGCAAGTCAAACCTCTAATTAAACTATCTAATTAAATTATGGAAAAAAATACTAATACAAAAGCCCCTCCAACGGTCAAAACTATTGACGCATCAACCCCTCAAAACGACTGGAGCAAGCGAGAGATCGGTGCGCTTTGGAAGCGAGAGGGAAAGTCCCAGAAGTATCTTTCTGGTCACGTGAAGTTTACTGACGAGTTTGGCTCGGAAAAGAAGCTGGATATTCAAATTTTCTCAAATAAGTCTAAAAAGTCTGATACTCAGCCGGATTTTCGTATTTATTTTAATGACAAGTCCAACGGCAAGTCGGCTCCTGCGCAGCCAGTTAAAACTGCCGCAACGGTAGAGCAAGAAGAGGTAATCTAAGCCTGCCGAACGAGCGCAACTTCTTAATACAAAAGTCCCCGCCTCGGCGGGGATTTTTTTTAAAATGAATGGGAAAATTTTAAACAGATTGACTGAAATATCAATCGCCTTAAAGCCAAAGTATCAGACCGGGAGGGCTTTTCATGTTACATTTATCTTAAAAAAGTCTAAGATAATTTCCATAGGCGTAAATAATTTAAATAAAACGCATCCTAAAACAAAAAATTTTAAATATAAAAATAACGAAGGATATATCGCCTCAATTCATTCAGAACTTGACGCTTGTTTAAAACTTGGAGAACGCGATCTTTCGCACTATGATATTGTGAATATCAGAATAAATAACAACAATAAGCTAGATAATTCACGTCCATGCTGCGGCTGTTGCAGTTTATTAAAACAAACCGGATTTAATAAACTATTTTATTCTACACGAGATCAATCCTTCTCCGAATATTTTCCAACTTGACATCAATGAAAAATCAAGATAGCATTACTTTATGGTAAAACAAATCGCAGAAGCTAAACCCTTGTCAAAGGAAGAAGAAATTGAGGTTATTAAAAAACTACAAGACCCAAATTCTTCTGATCAAGAAAAAAAAGACTGTTTTGAGACTCTCATGCTCTCGAACAAGGGACTTATCAGCTCGGAAATAAATAAATGCATCGCAAAATATAGACTTCAAAAATCTTGTTTTGATGATCTAATGCAGGATTTCTTTCTTGTAGCTTTTAATGCTGCTTTGAATTTTGATGTTTCCAAGAATGTAAGATTCATGAGCTATGCTCAACATTTTATTCGCAGAGTCGTAGTTGAATATAATGAAAATTTTTCGCGACCACACTCGCTTCCAACAAATTTTTTCTCGGAAGTCTCATCTCTATTTAAAAATAACGGCGCGTCTTCTAAAATAACCAAAAATCGAGCGCAGGATATGTTGAGATCTTACAATGCTAATTATATCTCAATTAATATGCCCATAGGTGAAGATTCGCAATCAGAATTTGGGGATTTTATCCCAGAGCAACCAAAATACAAAATCGACAAAAAACTAATTGAAACCGTTTTATCTCCGTTATCAAATAGAGAAAAACAAATAGTAATGAACTTTTACGGCATTAACGACCAGAAAAATTTCGCAGAAACAGCAAGAGAACTAAATATGAGCAGGGAGAGAATAAGGCAGCTTCATAATCAAGCTCTAAATAAGATTAAAAATATACTCTCTCAAAAAAATATATTCTCCGTTCAGGATTGCATAGAATGCGCGTAATCTATGATTGTTACTTTGAAAAAAAATCAAGTCTTTGATGGCGAAAAATACTTCAAACACGACGAATTTTTTTTAATAGGAATAAATTGGAATGAGGAATCTGTAGAAAAATATTATATTAGATCTAAAAAGGGGAATAATCATACCGTGGATTCGTCATTATTTGAGTAAGCATCGTTAGTTTAATGGTAAAACAGGAGTCTTCCAAACTCCGGTTGCGAGTTCGATTCTCGCACGATGCTCCACTTGACACCTCACAAATATTCAGATAGTATAAAAATCATGAAAATTTTGCCGACACTCTATAAGCTCACCGAAGCGGGAAATATGCAGCAATGGACGATGCATATTGATAAAAACTCATACTATTCGGAAGAGGGTATTATAAATGGCGTAACCACAAAAAACAAGCCCACTTTTTGCGCTGGCAAAAATACCGGAAAAAAGAACGAGACTACTCCAGAAGAGCAGGCAGAAAAGGAAGCCGCCGCAAAATGGCAGAAGAAGCTTGATAAAGGATACTCTCGCAGTCAAACCGAGGCTTTTAAAGGCGTTAGTAAATTTTATGAGCCGATGCTTGCTCATAATTTTAACGACTATCGCTCTGATACAATTTTTCCTGTTTACTCTCAACCGAAGCTCGACGGAATTAGGTGCATTATCACAAGAGAGGGAATGTTTTCTCGAAATGGAAAGAAGTTCGTGTCCGCGCCTCATATCTTTAATAGTCTATCAAAGTTTTTTAAACATTATCCAGATGCTATTTTAGATGGAGAACTTTATTGCGATAAGCTGAATAACGATTTCAATAAAATTTGCTCCTTGGTGAAAAGGACTAAGCCAACATCAGAGGATTTGATTGAAAGCGCGAATACAATAGAGTATTGGGTGTATGATGCGCCTTCAATCGGAATTTTGAATGAAGAGGATAATTTTATTGATCGTTTTTCCTTACTTTCTAATTTGCTAAGTGGAATTGATAAAATCAAAATTGTTGAAACTTCCATTTGTAAAAATCATGCCGCGCTTGATATTTTTTATGAAAATTATCTTGAGGCCGGATATGAGGGTCAAATGGTTAGGGCAAATTTAAAATACGAGAACAAGAGAAGCAAAAATCTTTTGAAAAGAAAAGAATTTATCGATGAAGAGTATAAAATCTTTAATATTGTAGAAGGGGTCGGCAATCGCGCCGGAACCGCTGGATATATGGAGTTCCATTCTAAAAACGGAAAACTTTTTAAATCAAATATTAAAGGTGACTTTGAATACTTGGCGCAGTTGCTAAAGGATAAGAAATCTTTAATTGGCAAAATGGCAACGATCAAGTATTTTAATCTCACTCCTGATGGAACGCCCCGATTTCCTTACGTTGTTAGCGTAAGAAATTTTGAATAGGCATCCCATTCTTTGTTTTTACGAGTTTATTCTTGATTACGACAAGCCTGAGGCGAGTCTATGAAAAGCTTAACTAACGAAATTTATTGGCAAGTCGGGCGGCAAGTCGGGCGGCAAGTCGGGCGGCAAGTCGAGCGGCAAGTCGATCAGCAAGTCGGGGATCAAGTCTGGGGGCAAGTCGGGCAGCAAGTCGGGCAGCAAGTCGGGCGGCAAGTCGGGCGGCAAGTCTATGAAAAGCTTAAATGAGAAAATTTATCGGCAAGTCGAGGAGCAAGTCTGGGAGCAAGTCTTTGATCAAGTCTGGCAGCAAGTCGTCGTGCAGGTCCGAGAGCAAGTCGTCGTGCAGGTCGGGCAGCAAGTCGGGCGGCAAGTCTGGCGACAACTCTATGAAAAGCTTAACTAAGAAAATTTATCATCAAGTCTGGCCGCAATTCTGGCTGCCAGTCGGGCTGCCAGTCGGGCTGCCAGTCGGGGAGCAAGTCGGGCGGCAAGTCGGGGAGCAAGTCGGGCGGCAAGTCGGGGAGCAAGTCGGGGAGCAAGTCCGGCGGCAAGTCGATCAGCAAATCTGGGGGGCAAGTCTATGAAAAGCTTAACTGAGAAAATTTATAATCAAGTCTGGCGGCAAGTCTGGGAGCAAGTCGAGTGGCAAGCCGGGGATCAAGTCTGGCGGCAAGTCCGGCAGCAAGTCGATTGGCAAGTCTGGCCGCAAGTCTGGGAGCAAGTCCGAGGGCAAGTCTGGCGGCAAGTCTGGCGGCAAGTCGATCAGTAAGTCGGGCGGCAAGTCTATGAAAAGCTTAAATGAGAAAATTTATCGGCAAGTCGAGGAGCAAGTCTGGGAGCAAGTCTATGATCAAGTCTGGCAGCAAGTCGTCGTGCAGGTCCGAGAGCAAGTCTGCCGGAAAGTCGGGAAGCAAGTCGGGCGGCAAGTCGTCGTGCAGGTCCGAGAGCAAGTCTATGAAAAGCTTAAATGAGAAAATTTATTGGCAAGTCTGTCGGAAAGTCGGGCGGCAAGTCTGGGGGCAAGTCGGGGAGCAAGTCGGGGAGCAAGTCTGGGGGCAAGTCGGGCTGCAAGTCGAGCGGCAAGTCTTGCGGCAAGTCGAGCGGCAAGTCTGGCGGCAAGTCGGGGGGCAAGTCGAGCGGCAAATCTGGTAGCAAGTCTATGAAAAGTTTAACTGAGAAAATTTATTGGCAAATCCGGCGGCAAGTCTGGGGGCAAGTCGGGCGGCAAGTCGAGCGGCAAGTCGAGCGGCAAGTCGGACTGCAAGTCGATCAGCAAGTCTTCCGGCAAGTCTGGGGGCGAGTCGAGCGGCAAATCTGGGGGCAAGTCGGGCGGCAAGTCTGGGAGCAAGTCGATTGGCAAGTCGGGCGGTAAATTAATTATTTATTTTTAAACCAACTAATGATTGACGCTCCAATTATACCGGCCAAACAAGCTAACCCCATCAAATAATATTTAAAATGCTCAAGTGCAGTTACCCTTTGATACATTAACTTCTTAAAATCGCCAAGCTCACGCTTTTCTGAGTGCATATTTTCAACAATATTATCTATTTTTGTCTCAATTCTGGATAAGACAGCATTGTAACTTTCTGGATTATATTCGCCTTTTGGTGCGCTCATGACTTATTTATACTTAAATACACGTTTTATTAAAAAAATGATTGGGAAAATGCTAAAAAGTAAAATTCGCTATTGACATTACACAAAATCCGGGCAATAATGATTCTGTTGTTAAAACTCTAATAAAAAATATGATCAAAACACTAACCAAAGACCAAGAAGCCAAGTTGCCTGAATACGCTAACAAGTGGATTCAGAAAGGGATCACCAACGCTTTTCCCTCTAAAAAGCGTGTGACTGAAATTATTAGTGCATTTTACAAAAATGCTGGTGAACCAACTCCTCCAATTGAGATCGTTGACAGTCCAAGCAAGGCCGTAGCTCTTGCAAAAAAAATGGGTGCAAAAAATTCTGAAATTCAATTCGCATGGATGCATCACGATGCTGGCAGCATTAGTTTTTATGAATTTTTCCGTCGGGAAACCGATGTTAAAAATATTGAGGTGACTGATTTATTCGTTGCTGGCGGTGAATTGGGTTGGACGCTATTCTTTGATAAGGTATGCATTGTGAGTAAAAAGCCTACCGTGCATTTCGAGGTTAAGAACGAAGAGATTAAGCCAGAACAAACCTCCCTTCTCCATCGTATGGATGGCCCAGCTATTGATTATGGCAAGGGCGACCCATGCAATGTTTACGCTATTGGCGGAGTAACCGTGGAGGATTACGTAGTCGAAAATCCAGAAAAGATTACAGTTTCCGATATAGAAAACGAAACTAACGCCGAAGTCCGCCGCGTTAAAATCAATCAATATGGTCAAAGTCGTTACATTCAAGACAGCGGCTCAGAGATCATCAATGAAGATGATTTTGGAGTGCTTTATCGCAAAAAGCTGGCGGGCGATGAAGACCTAATGATGGTGAAGGTGATTAATTCTACTCAAGAGCCAGATGGAACTTATAAAGATTACTTCATCCGAGTTGACCCGAAGGCTTACGGTGGATTGAAAACGGCGCGTCAAGCTGTAGCATCTACTTGGCGAAACGAAGATGGTTCGATGATGTTCAAGAATGCAGATGACTATTGTGATCAGTTGGTTGCTCAGTCTTAATATTAACTAAAAATAAACATTTAAAAGAAAAAATATGAAAACAAAACTGTATCGTCAAGGCGATGTGCTTATTATGCCCATCGATAACATCCCAAACAAAAAAAGCCTCAAGAAGACCAAGCGTTGCACCTTGGCTCTTGGTGAGGTCACTGGTCATCACCACACTATCCACGATGGAGCAGTTGGTTATGCGGATGATGAGCTGAGTCTCGCTAAGTATATTGAAGTCACCGATTCTAGTGGCGGCGCATTGACTCACCAAGAGCATGATACTATCACTCTTCCAGAAGGAGTATACAAGGTGATTGGTCAGGTCGAATATACGCCAGAGCGATTGCAGCGAGTGGCAGATTAGTTAGACAGGAGTTTCCGGTTCTCCTTAAAAACCGGATTTTTTTGTTTTGTGAAAAGCTTAACTAACAAAATTTATTGTCAAGTCGAGCGGCAAGTCTGGCAGCAAGTCTGGCGGCAAGTCGGGTGGCAAGTCTGGGGGCAAGTCGAGCGGCAAGTCCAGCAGCAAGTCGGGCTGCAAGTCTGGCAGCAAGTCTGGCGGCAAGTCTATGAAAAGCTTAACTGAGAAAATTTATTGTCAAGTCGAGCGGCAAGTCTGGCGGCAAGTCGATTGGCAAGTCTATGAAAAGCTTAACTGAGAAAATTTATTGGCAAGGCTGGCCGCGAGTCGGGGAGCAAGTCTGGCGGCAAGTCGATTGGCAAGTCCGGAAGCAAGTCGAGGAGCAAGTCCGGAAGCAAGTCTATGATCAAGTCGAGGAGCAAGTCCGGCAGCAAGTCGAGCGGCAAGTCTGGGAGCAAGTCTGGGGGTAACTCTATGAAAAGCTTAACTAACAAAATTTATTGGCAAGGCTGGCCGCAAGTCTGGCTGCAAGTCTATGATCAAGTCCGGGAGCAAGTCTATGATCAAGTCTATGATCAAGTCGAGGAGCAAGTCTGGCAGCAAGTCCGGCGGCAAGTCGAGCGGCAAGTCTGGGCGCAAGTCGGGGGGCAATTCTATGATCAAGTCGGGGAGCAGGTCTGGCGACAAGTCCGGCGGCAAGTCGGGGAGCAAGTCTATGAAAAGCTTAAATGAGAAAATTTATTGGCAAGTCGAGCGGCAAGTCTGGCCGCAAGTCTGGCAGCAAGTCGGGCCGCAAGTCTGGCAGCAAGTCGGGCAGCAAGTCGGGCCGCAAGTCCGGCAGCAAGTCCGGGGACAAGTCGAGGAGCAAGTCTGGCGGCAAGTCGAGCGGCAAGTCGAGCGGCAAGTCTGGGGGCAACTCGGGCGGCAAGTCGGCGGGCAAGTCCTCCGGCAACTTAGGCGACAAGTCTATGAAAAGCTTAACTGAGAAAATTTATTGGCAAGACAGACTGCAAGTCCGGCGGCAAGTCGGGGAGCAAGTCTGGCGGCAAGTCGGGCAGCAAGTCGGGCGGCAAGTCTGGGGGCAAGTCTGGGGGCAAGTCTGGGCGCAAGTCTATGAAAAGCTTAACTAAGAAAATTTATCGGCAAGTCTGGCGGCAAGTCGATTGGCAAGTCGGGGAGCAAGTCTGGCGGCAAGTCGGGCAGCAAGTCGGGCGGCAAGTCTGGGGGCAAGTCGGGCGGCAAGTCTGGGGGCAAGTCTGGGGGCAAGTCTGGGAGCAAGTCGAGCAGCAAGTCTGGGAGCAAGTCCGGCGGCAAGTCGGGGAGCAAGTCTATGAAAAGCTTAACTGAGAAAATTTATTGGCAAGTCGAGGGGCAAGTTTGGGGGCAAGTCTATGATCAAGTCTGGCCGCAAGTCTATAATCAAGTCTGGCAGCAAGACTGGCAGCGAGTCGGGCGGCGAGTCCGGCAGCAAGTCTGGCCGCAAGTCGAGGGGCAAGTCTATGAAAATCTTAACTAACAAAATTTATTGGCAAGTCTGGCCGCAAGTCGGGCAGCAAGTCGGGGAGCAAGTCTGGGAGCAAGTCGGGGAGCAAGTCTGGGAGCAAGTCGGGGAGCAAGTCAGGCGGCAAGTTTGGCGGCAAGTCTGGGCGCAAGTCTATGAAAAGCTTAACTGACTGCGGAAAAATTGTTGACTCAACTCAAAGTTTAATGTAGCCTATATTCAGCGTCAGGCAACAATAAACTACTGCTACAAATGATTATCCAACAAAGTCCATCTACTCTCAAAAAGTCTCGCAATTTTGAATCCATTTCTTTTGGCATAAAGCGTGAAGGTTTGGCTCATATTTTCAATGTGTTGCGTAACCAGTTGTATTCTGACAAAATTCTTGCCGTTGTCCGCGAATATTCTGCCAATGCCATCGATGCTCATGTTGAATCGGGCCAGAAAGATCGTCCAATCGTCGTAACACTCCCCAATCCCCTGAATCTTGCGTTCAAGGTTCGTGATTTTGGTCTGGGTTTGAGCGAACAGCAAGTGCGCGACATTTACGCAAACTACGGCGAATCCACAAAACGAGGAACCAATGAACAAATTGGTCAGCTTGGTTTGGGTAGCAAATCGGCGTTTGCTTATGGTGAAAACTTTTTGATTCGCTCATTCCAGAATGGTATCGTTTCTCTTTATAATGCTTTTATTGACCCGTCTCAGATCGGGCAGATTGCCAAGCTTCACTCTGAATCCACCAATGAAGAGGATGGAGTTGAAATTGAAATTCCAGTAAACGAGCGCGATATTAATGCTTTTAAAGATAAAGCTGAATCTTTATTTAAGTATTTTAAAATTCAGCCGATTGTTATTGGTAATAAAGAATATATTGCAAGCCCCGATAAGATATTGTTTTCCGGCACGAATTTTCGGTTCATTAAAGCTGACTCCAGTTTTTTTGCTAAAAATTCTGCGGATGCAGTAGCATTGATGGGCAACATTGCGTATCCAATCGACCCTGATGCGATCAATTGGGGTGAAAAAACGGACCTCAAAAATATTTTACTAAAAGAAATTGTAATCGACTTTAATATTGGCGACTTGGAAGTGTCCGCTTCTCGCGAAGCGTTGCAATATACTCCGCGCACTCAAAAGAATATCATCGCCAAAGCCGAATCGATCAAGGAAGAGTGTCTTGCTGAAGTTCGTTCTAAGTTGACCAATGGAACGAATATGTATGAGGCGAAGGTCATTTATAATAGTATTTTTGATTTTTATTCTGGCTACTCTTTGAACTTTTTGAATAAAATTGTCAAGCCAGATGATCTTAAATTCAATGGAAAGCCTATCTCTAATGGCTTCTGGGATACTCGGTCATCAAAGAAAGACGATGATAGTTTCGCTAAGGTAACTTGTTTTAAAATTAGACGCGCCCGCAGATACAACTCCAAGAATAAGGTTAGCGGCGAAACAGAGTATTATATCCCTGCGAATAAAAATTGCGCTTATGTAATTAAAGATGTAAAAATTAAAATTCTTAATCGTATCGCTCCTCTTTGCGAAATGGATAATAATCATCTAGGTCGTAAGTTTGAAAGTGTATTTCTAATTGAGCCGGGATCAGATTTCAATACATGGGTTAATGATAATCAGTTCGACGCGCCAACAATTAAATTGTCAGAACTTCCCGCAGTTTCTCTTGAAGACCTTGGATATGTAACCAAGTCCACAGATGGAAATCAAACCGTTAATGAAAAACACAATGTCGAGGTATTCAGCGTAAATTATAATGAACAATACTCCTCAGTCAAAAGCGATTTTTTCACTCCTATTGAAGTCGATATGAACCTTGGGGGAGTGTGGTTTGAAATAGATCGTTTTGTTCCTACGGGTGGCTATAACGATGCCTATGGTTTTATTAAAAATCTTAAATATGCTTGCAAATTTCTTGGGCTTGACGAAACAAAAGTTGTAGCTGTAAAAGTCTCCAATTCTGAAGAATTTAAAAACAATAAGAATTGGCAAACTGTTTCCGATTATATTAAAGTCAACATGGAAAAGCATCTTATTGATAATAACATTGAGCAAAAATTTGCTGATAGAAAAGAATTTCTTAGAATTCTAAATTCTCATGACAATTATTTTCATCACACTATTGCCATTTCCAAGCTTATCAATAATAAAAATTCAGAAATGCAAATTTGCGGAGAACACGCTGATCAAATGAAATTTGAAAGCTTCAAAAATGATCAGGAAAAAATATCAAAAATTTGTGAATGGGCTAATGTTGAAGTTAAGACGGTCAAGCCAACCTACGACCTTGAATCAGAGTGGAATAGCGTTAAATCAAAATATCCAATGTATATGATGATTGACTCGTATAAACTCGGCTGGAAAAACGATAGCGCGATAAACCAGCAAATCGCAAGCTATGTCGATATGGTTGACGCAACAGCATCAAGTCTATGAAAAGCTTAACTGAGAAAATTTATCGGCAAGTCTGTCCGCAAGTCGGGCGGCAAGTCTGGGAGCAAGTCGAGCGGCAAGTCTGGGAGCAAGTCTGGGGGCAAGTCGGGCTGCAAGTCGAGCGGCAAGTCTTGCGGCAAGTCTGGCAAGTCTGGCCGCGAGTCGAGCAGCAAGTCGAGCAGCAAGTCGAGCAGCAAGTCGAGCGGCAAGTCTGGTAGCAAGTCTATGAAAAGCTTAACTGAGAAAATTTATCATCAAGTCCGGCGGCAAGTCGAGCGGCAAGTCGGGCGGCAAGTCCGGTGGCAAGTCTATGATCAAGTCGGGGAGCAAGTCTGGGGGCAAGTCGGGCGGCAAGTCGGGCGGCAAGTCGGGCTGCAAGTCGGGGGACAAGTCTATGAAAAGTTTAACTGAGAAAATTTATTGGCAAGTCGATCAGCAAGTCTGGGGGCAAGTCGGGGAGCAAGTCGATGATCAAGTCTGGGGGCAAGTCGATTGGCAAGTCGAGGGGCAAGTCTGGAGGCAAGTCGGGCAGCAAGTCGGGCGGCAAGTCTATGAAAAGTTTAACTGAGAAAATTTATTGGCAAGTCGAGCGGCAAGTCCGGCAGCAAGTCCGGCAGCAAGTCTGGGAGCAAGTCTGGGGGCAAGTCTGGGGGCAAGTCTGGAGGCAAGTCTGGGGGCAAGTCTGGGGCGAGTCGCGCAGCAAGTCGGGCGGCAGGTCGATTTTTAGTTGACGAAAACAAAAATCTCAAGTAGTATAATACACAGTCAAACAAGTCCATGAAAACACCATACATTATAACTGATAAGTCGATCACCGTGATTCTTGAAGGCAAAGCTTATTCAATGAATCAAGATCACCCTAATTTCAGCGCGGTTATGAAGGCGTTGAATAACGAAAACTCAACCGAAAACGATATTAAAAATTTATTTAACATTGGCGCGGCAATCGAAAATTTGAGCGACGGCAATATTGTTATTAAAGATGGAGTCCCCTATTACAAGGGCGAGCAGATTGATAATTACTGCATAAATCGCGCCATCACTTTTATGCGCGAGCAAAAGCCGTATAAACCTCTTCTCAAGTTCTTTGATCGCTTGCAGGCGAATCCTTCTCGGCGTGCGGTTAGCGAGCTTTATCGCTTCTTGGAGCATAAGAATATGCCAATTACGCCAGATGGATGCTTCCTTGCTTACAAGGGTATTACTCTTGACTATAAGGATAAGTGGACTAGAAAGTTTAACAATAGCGTTGGTCAAATCCTTGAAATGACGCGCAACAAGGTCGATGATAATGCGAATGTTGGTTGTTCTGTCGGATTTCATGCCGGTAGCTACGAGTATGCTGATAACTATTGCGGAAATAATGGTCGGCTCATGCTTGTTAAAATCGATCCTGCTGACGTTGTAAGCGTTCCTCACGATTGCGATTGTCAAAAGCTCCGCACTTGTCGTTATGAGGTTGTAAGCGAACTTGAGGAGCGTAAGCCTCTACAAGAATGCTATAACGATCAGTATGGCAATCAACACGAAGAGCAGGTTTCGGATGAAGATTTCTCCATGAAGCCCATTATGGATGAAGAAGATGCTATTGCGAAAGCTTATTCTAATGGATATAAAGCCGCTTTGAGCAAGCTTCACTCAAAACGAGATAGCTCTGGAAAGTTTTGCAAGTAAAAATTCATTAGCGGGGGGCGGAAATCCCCCCGCTTTTTCTTGACACAAACCAAATACAGCCGCACAATACGAAAACTATGAACGCCTACAACCTAAAAGTTCAAAATATTATTGATAAAATAGACGAATTGAAGAATCTCCATGAATTTTATGATGAGGATAATCAAGAAGAATTTTTGAATGAACTAGAGTCTGCGGTCATCAGTTTGCAGGAAACTCTTGATATAATTGATCGAGACAAAGCATATCAAGACGCTTCTGAAAATTAATATGCGAGTAAAACTTAAAGAAGATTACAATTGCGATGAATGCGGCTTTTTAGTCGAAAGTAACAGCAAAAAAGATCAACTTTATAAAACCAAAGACGGAGCTGTAGTCTGCGAAGAATGTTTTAACGATCAAAAAAATGATCGTAACTATGAATCATGGGATGTTTAAGTAAAATGAAAATTAACGGCAAGCAGTGCGAAATAATCAAAGTTTGCAAAAACGGAATTTGGCTAATCGAACCTGACTATTATAGCGAAATTTTTGTAAATTTTAATGATTTGCCAATGTATGGCTATCATCCAATCCTCTGTCAGTGATTTATGCAACAAATTATTACAAAATATCTGGAAATTATTCTCCAGAACATCGAAAAAGACCAGCAGATGCTAAACAATCCTTGGATTGTATTTACAGTAATACCATTCTTTTTGTATAGTATATTTGCGATAATTAAATGGTATTTTCTTTTAGCTCCGATTACTATTCCATTCGGGTTTTTCGCATGGGGAATGAAGACTCAGAGCTTAATTTCATTTTTTAATAAAAAAGAAAAATAATTTTTTAACTATTGGAAACTATCACTGGCTACAACCATAGTAAAAAACAGTAAGGTTACGCCTGAAATGTTTGGATTGGCAACTGCTGATCGCTATGACAATGAGCGAAAAGGCTCTGGAGAATGCCAGCGGAGGGAAAACTGATGAAAGGCACCCCTAATAGTTAAATAACTTCACAAACAAAGACAATATAAATGAAAAATATGAAACAAATCGTCCACTATCGTTACAAGTCGAGCGAAGTCTCAAAATACTACAATATTGCAAAAAATTACAATCTTCCTGCGGATAAATTCCTAAAGGAAACCATGAAGGTAAATTGTTATCCTTCTTATACTATTGATAGCTCTGATATTTTTCCAAGGGGAGGCGTTACCGTTATGACCAATACTGATCTGTCCGATTCTACGGAAGCAGTTTGCAGTTTTAACGATAATTATGACAAGAAACGGGGCGTTGAGATTTGTAATGGCCGCTTGAATAAAATGTAACAAACTAACATCTCATCTTGACAAAAGACGCCAAGGGTAGGATGTTTAAGGTGGGATAAAACCTCATGGGGGAGGGAGAGCCTGATCGCAGAACTTCTCCTTCCCCCTTCTGAAAAAATGAAATCTTTCAAAGTAAAAATTAATTTCTCACAAAAAGTAAAGGCCGCTGATGAAGAAGAAGCTATTAGTCTTTCGATAGAAGAACTTATTTCCTTATTTGAGTCGGGCGAAACGGAGGAATTTATCACCGTCTCGCAAGAAGAACTCTCGGAAGAAGAAGATTAAAATAGCTTTCTTTTAATTTTAAAGCCGCCCATATAACTTAAAAGGAGCCTGATATGTTGTAATATACCTTCTTTTAGCTTCTTTTCTTTATGACATATTATAAAATTAATGGTTTTTGTATTATTTATTCTGTTATTATATGCGTTCTTCTTTAAGAGCCAAAATGACCAAAAAACATTAAGAAAAATGTATGGATTTGATACTGATTTTGGGCCTCCGAAAAAGCCTAAAAACCTCGGTAAAAATCCACAGATTCCTTATCGGATAAACGCATCAAAAAACTGCATAATCATTAGCAAAATCCCATGATTTTGTTATTTGTAATGCCCCGTTTTTTAATCTATTTCCCAATCTAAAATATAAGACTCTTACGATCTTAAATAGAGAAGAATAGAATATAGAATAAGATAAGATAGAGTATAATAATATAATGGAGATTGGGACTCCGCGATATTTTTCTCTAAAAATACATTAAATTAATTTTAATCAAAAACCCCAATAAAATCAACA
>Ga0129333_10001043_pt1 | contig 24599 bp, 15 predicted proteins | sample CPB6_08_DNA_FD_94474 | JGI IMG/M metagenome (GOLD analysis project Ga0129333, IMG submission 94474) | Freshwater to marine salinity gradient microbial communities from Chesapeake Bay, USA - CPBay_Sum_0.6_0.8_DNA | ecosystem: Environmental > Aquatic > Marine > Coastal | place: USA: Chesapeake...
ACCACAAAGTCCCGCCTCAATGCTATTCTTGCCGAGCATGGTTGCCCTGGTGAGTATGTCTTTCAGAAAGACTTTAAGTGGTTCATTCGTTACAATGGCATGACGATTCCTTTCTTCTCTGGTATGCGTCTGAACTGAAGATGTCGTCTAAAACTCTCACTTTCAAGTCACCTGATAAGATGAAAGTTCTAGGTCTAATCTTCCTCCTGTTGTTTATCTTCAATCCCTCGGTACGATATACAACAGGAGAGGTACTTCACACTGCTGCTGACATCATTCAAGGCAACTAATCATGTCCCGTCAACAACGTCAAACAAACGCAATTCGCACGAATACTAAACAGATTCGTCCTATACTTTTTTCTCACAATTCAACAACTAAGAAGAAAGATGACTGAAGATCTTTACATTGAAGTCCTTAAATCTGAACCCTCTAAAACTATGATGACCGAAGCACAACTCTCTGACCTCGTTGATAACTATGCAACTCAGTTGGTTGATAGCATGGACATGAAAACGATGGAACAATTTGTATTCGATACGATTGTAAATAATGTCTCAGGACTAGAGCAAGATGAACTGATTGCAGAACTTCGTTTATACTATGATGATGAAGATGTCTCTGAAATGATTAAATCTGTTGGTGCTGATCCTGATGTCATTCTCTGAAGATCTCCCACTAGATGAAATCGTGTTAGAAGAACTTTTGTTTCTAGATGATGCGGATGTGGAAAACTATGTTTCTATGTTAGTTGCGGAAGTTTTCCACAATTTGTGTTAATTTCTGTGGAAAAAGTTGTGGAAAAAGAAATACCTAAAAAAACATATGTTCGTGATGTGTATAGAGAGAATGATCAGAAAATAGGCGGAGTTGATGTAGACCTTAGCAGTTATTTATCGACTTGTCAAGTGATTTTACCCAGACCCACACAAAATATACCTATCAGACCCTCTTATTTGACCCATAAGCAGCACTGATAGATAACCCCTTGACTTTCCCCCCATTTGCTGCCATACTACTATCACAGGGGTCGAGAGAGACCCCACACACAAATCACCTCAAATGACTATCACCAACGCCATCGACAAAGGTTACAACGGTTGGGCAAATTATGAGACCTGGAATGTAGCACTGTGGATTGGCAATGATGAGTTTCTCTATAACACTGCCAAAGCATGTGTTGAGTTCTGTGGTGATAACGAAACGCCTTGGGATAAGTTTGTTCGTTGTATGATTGATGGGCAAATTGGTCGCCATCTTGTTAAAACAAAGGACGGCGTTAAGTGGAACGATCCTAAGATCAATGCCGACGAAATGAATGAAATGATGCAAGATCTCTGATATATCTGACCCTGGAGAGATGGGGTCACTAAATATACCTCTTCAAACACACACTAACTAACAACGAACCGAACACATTATGTCTAAGCAAGTGATGATCTCGATGCTGCGCCAAGGTAACAACGGGGAGGAAATTCTCTCTATTCTCGATTCCCTCACCTCTGACAGTGTGAGCACCTCTGAGAATACCTCTGAGGGCAATGTTCCCACTCTGGAATATATCGACTTCTGAATGAGTTAGAGTGATCTTGGAGGGGCATCTGTGCCCCTCTGAGTTATACACAGAGGCAGAGGAGTTAGTTATACTTAGAGGCAGTATATACCCCCCCTTTATATAATCTTTCGGGTCCTATGTAATCTATAACGGTCCCTAAAGCACCCTCTAAATATATCGATAATCAAAAATTTTTTCGTAGGTAACAGATGTCTACAAAGACGACATTCATAGAAGAGATCAGTTATATTTGGATGTGTCTACAAGAATGTCTTTCAATTGTACTCTCAGGGGAAAAACACAAATGGCAATCAAGGATTTCAAAATTTTTTTCGCGGTAATTTTTGGGTCTGTAGGGTTGATGACCCCTGCAAATGCACAAATGAGGAACTATAACACTGGGGGGTACTATCACACTGGATGCATGGTCGAGATCCCTACTGAGAGGTATTCTCCTGGGTTCTACGATCCATATGGCAACTGGGTGCCAGGGCGTGTATCGTATGGAGTAGAGAGAGTTCCCTGTAGATCTCAGGGTTATTATCCTCAACAAATCCCACAAAATCCTCCATATATACAACAGCAACGAAAGTGCAATAGTCTCACTAGTGGGGCATATGGTGCTGCAATTGCTGGGGCGTTGAGTAAAAACGAGGCGCTTCGATGGTCATTACCTCTTGGTTTTGCACTTGGATCTTCAGTTTGTAACTAATCATGACAAAGAAAATTAAACTTCATAACATTACGTTATCTCAGAAAGAATTAGATTATCTGTTTTCTCTTCTAGAACAAACAGAGAATACTCATGTAGATCCTGATGTCTCTGGACAGGCAGGTGAACTTTTAGTAGAATTAAAACTACAGACAGTATGGAGTATTTGATATGGATGAAACAATTGATATTAGTTCAGTAGAAGTAAAAGATACTAGTGTAACAGAGGAAGAATTAAATAATCTAACAGATAAGATTGCATATTGTTATACTGAGGATGATGAGTTATTAACCATGATACCAAAAGACATTCTAGAAAAACTAGAATGGTTAGACAATAAGGAAATCTTATTCATGATAGATTATGATTGTAAGACCGTCACTTTAAAAATCGACGATTTTTAGGAGATCTTATGTCAAAAAAATATACACTTAATTTAGAAGAAGACGATAGTGGAGATTTATTTGTAAAATTACCAGATGATCTCATTGAAGAACTGGGATGGTTAGAAGGCGATGTTATCTCATATTCACTTGATGAAGACACTATTATTTTAACAAAAGTTGAAGAATGAATTTTTTATCAAAAGCATTTGTTGATCATGCCACTCAGATTAATCCCAAACACACTTTCTACAAAGAGAGTGTGTTAGGTGCTGACTGGTATTATTTTGATGACTTCCTCTCCCACCCTGAAGATTGTAGGGAGTTCCTTGAGTATTTCCCTGCGTTTATTAACTCAGAGTTTAACTTTGATTTATCACCAGGTAGTCGTCAACATATTACGAGAGGTTGGTTGTATAATATCAACAACTTTCTGAATGATTTCTTTAGAGAAGAAACCTTCTTTACCTGGGCAACTAACATCTATTCTGGCAGTATGCCTGCGCGATTTAGGAATAATCTCCCGCATGTAGACTATACTGATACCGTAGCAAATCTTTGGTTAAATCAGGATTGTCAAGGTGGCACGGGATTTTATGCGTATAAGAAGTTATATACTAACTGGAAAAGGACCCCCGCCGCGATTCAGGCAGAAATTGAGAGTGCAGTTAAGAATAGTTCTGATAAAGAAACGGAATGGGAGACTATTGTTGAGGATGATAAGTGGTGTATGTATTATCTTTCGGAAATGAAGTATAATCGTCTCGTTATCTACGATGGAAATCTGTTTCATTCCGCGTTTCTTGAGAGAGATTGGTATGTGAACGAACCACGTTATTCTTTAATTGGAGTAAAAAACTGATGGAAGAACAAGTAGCAGAGATTAAAAAGGGATTGGAAGATCTACGAGTTGTTGTAGGGAATATTCCAGTCATTACCAAGGAGAGTTTGCAGTATCGACCTCCTGGTAGTAGTAAACATATCTATCTTGCTGAAGCACTAGATGCCATCTATGCCAGACTAAATAGGATTGAAGAAATTATATTTGATAGCGGCAAGTAGTAATGGTTGCGACATGCGTTGTACCTAGTAACGGAACATTCACAAGTAATGGATTTACCTATATTGGTGTAGCTTATTCAAGTGGTATTGCAATCACTAAAGTAATGTCTCCAGAGAGTTTGTACACTCGTTATGGGTATGATCCATATCCAGGACATGAAACGGATTGTGTCGTTTATCCATATGTTGATGATACCTATTCTGGTGGAACTGGAACTATTCGTTCAAGAGTGTTTGATGTAGCACCTTCAGCATTGAGTTTTACTCCAATCGAATCTTCACAATGGTGGTATTATCTGTGGGACTTATCATCTCATGTAGGTGGATGGCCATGTTTGCAAACTACTACTAGCAGTACTACAACTGGTGCAACTCCTGGTGTTGGGGGAGCTCCTCCTACAGGGGGAACGACTGCTACCACACTTACTAAAGGTTACTATGGTTGTAATGGAGCAACAAAGATTACAACTCCTGGAACTGGTGTTTTATGTCCTCCCATAAGTGTAGGATTAACTTATACTACTACAGATGGCAAATTAACTGATGCAGGAGAAAAAGATCCATTTCCATTAATTAGAACTGTAGGTACAAATGATCTAAGAGTTGCTATTACTTATTCGAATGGTTATGGTGGCACCGCTGCAACTCGTTTTCAAGTCGGTCAAGTAATCAATGGATGGACAATATCACAGGTCTTTACAACTGATACATCCATCAATATGCATGTACTTTACTTGAGTGGATCTGGATCTAATTTTACATATAATCAATCAATTTCATCTGCTACAGCTACAGCAACAGTCAAAGCAGGAAAAGGAATTACAGATAAATGTGTACTTGTTGGATTATATGAATTTAGAAATAAAACTATTTGGTATACGAAAGCAACTGTTGAAAATGGATATCCTTGGGGTGAAGTTATTGAACCTGAATTATCAGTATCAGTAGTAAATGGATATGTAACTGGAGTAACAGTAATCACTGGTGGATCTGGATTTGATAAATTAAATAATCGTCCTCCAATTGGTATTGATCCACCCAATACTGGTGGGGATTTTGCAAAATTGGAAGGGCAATGGGTAGGTGGTAGTCTATTATCTGTTAAAGTCGTATATCCTGGATCTGGATATCTTGATGCATCACCACCAGCTGCTTTTGTTTCATCAACAAATCAAACAAGGATAGATATCGCATCAGAAAAAAGAGATGCAAAAGAAATCCATAAAGAATTTTTAAATGCTTATGATGCAACTCCTAATGCAAGAAACTATTATGGTTATTCTAAAGAAGAATTCTTAGAAAGACTTGAACCTGGATATAGTGAGGTTAAGGTTGAATATGGTATTCCCCCATTCACTATTGAAGAAGATCCAATTGAAATAAAAACTAGAAGAGTTGGCAGAACAGGATTGAGAAAAGATCTTGCTGAAAAAATAAAACCTCAGTATATTGATCCAAGTGTATCTAAAACATTAACAGATACAGTACCAAAGTTAGGTAAAATCTATACTGATCAAGTTGTTCCTGGTTCAAATTCTGCTAATGATAGTTATTATCAAGCAATTAGTGATGATGAAAGTAAAACTGTATCAGTAAGAGCTAGAAAAGTTTATAGTACTGTTGGATCTTGGTTTGATCTTCCTTGTGCTACAAGTGATACAAAATATAATATGATTGATTATTCTCCAGATTCTAGAGAGACTGCCAGTATGAATGTCACTATGGTAGTAGACGTTACTAACGATAACTGTTCAACTTGTATTGGAGCAGTATCTACATCAATTACAGTATCATTAACTTCTGGTAGTAATGCAATAAATCAAACTCTAACATTCAATAATGGAACTATAGCTACTGTATTGAGTGTAAGTGGAAGTACATTAACTGTTTCTGCTAATGGACCTATAAATATTTTTAGTACCTTTACGGGAACGTCACCAGCTTGCGCTGGAACGGTCACAGGGGTTGGAACAACACCATATACAGGTGGAACAACATATTCAACTGTAACTACATCTTACAGTGGCACAGGATGCGTAGACTATACAATTAGTGGCACAATTGGTATTCATCATAATTTTTCAAATGAAGCAGTATTATGGGGTCAAACAGTTAATGCATATGGCAATCCATTTCCAGCAATCTGCAATTAATAGGAGTAAAATATGGCAGCAGAAGCATGTAGTTTAAAAAAACCTGCAGGAATTTATAGAGGATCTTGTACTGGGCATGGAATAGGCGCTGCTGCTGGCGGTCCTTTAGCAAAACATCCTACTCAGAGTTCATTATGCCTCACAGCCGCTTGTGGGGATCCAGCAATTAAGCTTCCATTAGTGCAAAAAAATGCTCAATGCTATTGGCCACCAACTCCACTTGCTCCTATGCCTCCAGCAGTTGTAGGATCTGCTTTACAAGGAGTAGTATTAATTAATAAAATTGTACCTATTCTGGATCAAGACTTATTGACATATCATATATCGCCAACAATGAATACTGTGATTACTACTTGTCCAGGTAATCCCCCCACAACACCACCTACCACATGTAATTGTAGTGTATCATTAGTAGTAGAAGATAAGAATGGCATTGGTCATGAAAGAAAAGCAGTATCAACTGGAAAGAGTGTATTTGTAAATAAAAAACGATTATGTCGAGTTGGTGATCCTTTAAATGGTATGCATGTTGGTTGTTTAAGTTTAATTGGTGGAGGTGCCGTAGATGTCTTTGTTGGGGATTGACATTTTCAAAAATTTATGGTAAAATCTTATAGTCTTTAGGTTTTTTATATGGCAAAATCAAAAATTGGTCTAGTTAAGACAAATTATGTTCCTGGTAAACCAAAAATTACTAGTCAGGGACGTAGTAAAAATACAAATTTGGCAGCAACCTCACGCAATGGACGCAAAAAGCGTTATCGTGGGCAAGGAAATTAATATTTTTAAGGGTATCTGAATTCAGATACCTTTTTTCATGCCAAAAACAGTGATAAATAATGATGGAGATAGCAACCTCCCTTAAAAGTTCTGGTGAAAATCAGTTCGAAAGGAGCAAAAATGGCAATTTCCCCAAATCCAGATCGTAATTTTGATATAATGTATGAAGATTTAGGTACAAAATGCCTAATAACTGATTATGGTAGCGAAAGATACCTAAAATCTTTTAGATATAATGTGCCAGAAGACCGTTATTCTAGACCTTGCGGTGGTTCATATGGATTTGATGATTTCGTAGAGAGATGGCACGAATAAAATGACCGTAAGATCAGAAAAATTTGATAGATATTCAGCTTCTGGTACTCTAACGAGCAAAGCATTTAGAGATATTGCTATGTCTTTAGGCGTGAATTACTCAACTAAAGATGCAATTTCATTAAAAAATGAAGAAGCTATAAAAAATGCTATCAAAAATTTAGTTTTAACTGGTCTTGGCACAAAACTATTTCAACCTAATGTTGGTAGTAAAGTATATAATTTATTATTTGAACCTCTAGATCCCATTTTAGTCACAGAAATTAGGGATGAGATCATAAATACTGTTAATAATTTTGATTCGAGAATAATTATTTCTGATGTGATTGTTACTGGTTATGAAGATAGTAATGAGTTGGACGTTGAAATAACCTATACAATTGTAGGACAACCAATAGTTCAATCAATAGACTTCATTTTAAAGAGAGCTGAATAATGCTTCCTTCAAATCTTACTGCCTTAGACTTTTTTGAGATTAGAGAATCCATAAAATCTTATCTGAGAACTAAAGAAGAGTTCACAGATTACGATTTTACTGGTTCTACATTGTCATATATGCTAGACATGTTAGCATATAACACTTATTATACTGCATTTAATGCAAATATGAGTGTAAATGAACTATTTTTAAGTAGTTCAACAATCAGAGATAATGTAGTAAGTCTTGCAAAACTACTAAATTATACTCCAAGATCAATTGTTGCAGCAAAAGCTTGTGTTAAGTTAGTAGTTCAGACTGAAAAGGGGAATAATGGAGAATTTCCAACATTTATAACTTTATATAAAGGTCTGGTTGCTAGTGGCACTGGAACTGATGGAACATCATATACTTTTGTAATTCCTGATAATATCTCCACAACTGTTAATAATATTGATGGGACGGCAACTTTTAATGCTTTTATCATATATGAAGGATCTTTATTAACTTTTAATTACCTTGTAAACAAAAATCAAGATCAAAAATACATTATCCCAAATGATAAAGTTGATACCTCTACGCTTAGAGTTCAGATAAGAGCGAATAAACAATCAGAACAAGTAGATCTTTACACTCTTGCTGAAAATATTACTGAAATTGATGCATCATCAAGAAATTATTTCTTACAAGAAACAGAAGATAAGAGATATGAAATTATTTTTGGTGATGGTATTGTGGGGAGAGAACTATCAAATAATGAACTTGTTGAATTGCAATATATTAAAACAAATGGAGCTCCAGCAAATGATATTGTTGAGTTTGTATTTTTAGGAAAAGTCTTGGATTCTTTTGATAGGGTAATATCTCTATCAAGTTGTATACTAACAACAAATGATAAATCACAGTTTGGTAGTGATGAAGAAACATTAGAATCCATCAAATTCATAGCACCAAGATATTATTCTACACAGTATAGAGCAGTTACAGCAACAGATTATGAAACTCTTGCAAGAAAAGTATATGCAAATATTGAATCAGTGGTTGCATATGGTGGAGAAACTGTTTCTCCACCTGTATATGGAAAAGTTTATCTTGTCATTCGTACTAAAACAGGAACGAAACTAAACAATTTAACTAAGAAAACAATTGTTAAAGATTTAAGAAACTATTCAATGGCATCTATTGATATTGAAGTATTGGATGCAGATGTAATGTACATAAACTTAAGATCATTAACTTATTATCAATCATATAAAACTAATTTATCTGAAAGTGATTTAGAAACTAATATCAATGATATCATTAAAGAATTTGCTAAACAGGAAGGACTAAATCAATTCAATAATAATTTTCAATTATCTAAGTTAATAAAGTCAATTGATGACTCCAATAAAGCATTCGAATCAACGCAAGCTCAATTATCAATATCAAGAAGATTTTCTCCAAACTTCGATCAGATTGAAACTTATTGTTTAAATTTTGGAAATCCTTTTTATCAAGTAAATGCTGGACTTGGCGGTATCCTTGGTGATAGTGTTGATAATTTGTTGGGTACTTTAGATCCAACTTGTTCAGCAGTTTTGCCAAGCGTAGTAAGAAGTTCTGTATTTTATACTAAAGATCTACCAACTACTCCTCAATATTTTGAGGATGATGGTTATGGGAATCTTAGAGTATATTACTTAGAAAATGCAAAAAAAGTATACACTAATAAGAAGGCAGGATTTGTCGATTATTCAACAGGAAAGATGTGTTTTGGATCTATAAATATAACGAAAGCACCAATAAATGTAGTATCTAATGGGACAATTACTGTCACAGCAATACCATCAAATATTGGTACTATTTTAACTCCTGACCCAGGAACCGTATTAAATATTACATATCCAGATGTGAATGTATCTCCAGTTGGTGTCAATCTTGATTTCTCATTCTTAGATCCTAATATCATTGCTGAAGTTGCACCAATTACTAATACGGTTGATTTAACGGTCACAGTGCCAACGCTTACATCAGATAGTACTTGCTTCTAATAAGGGGAAGAAATGTCAAAGGAATTAAATAAAGCATCTTTTAGTATCAATTCACAGTTACCATCTTTCATCAGAGAAAATTATCCTCTGTTTGAAAAATTCTTTGAGACTTATTATAAATCTCAAGAGAAAACGGGACTATCATATAATATACTCAACCAACTAGTTGAATATTTTGATGTTGATTTTTATACTAAACAATCACTTCAAGATACTTCTATTTTACTTGAAGATGCGGCAAGTAATTCTACTGATATTGTAGTACAAAGTACAGATTCATTCATTGATACTGATGGAAGTGTATTAATTGATGATGAAGTCATTTATTATAGCGGTGTGCAAAAATCACCAAAAGTAGTACTATCAGATTCTTTAAGTTTAACTGAATATAGAAATAAGTGGCAAGAATGTGCTAATACATTTTTCTTGTATGATGGCACCACAACAATTTTTAATTTAGTTTCTTCTGGTTTAACAGTTACCCCAACATCTGCATATCATTTAATTGTAAAAGTATATAATGAATATTTGAAGCCAGGAATTGATTTTACAGTTGTAGGTGATACTATTGTTTTTGCAACCGCACCGAGAGCAAGACAATTAAATGATGATTCTTCCACATGTTCTATTTTCTATTTGAAAGGATATAGTTTAGATGAAGTTGTGTTTATAGATGACATTAAATCTCAATTTAATGGTGTCAAAACTTTGTTTGAATTAAAATTAAATAATCAACCTTATGTTCCTGTAAGTGATATTTTTGCAAACGTATCTGTTGGGAAAAAGCTTTTAACTGCATATTCTCAGGAAGAGGATGGATTTACTATCCAAGGATCTACTATTATCTTTAAGCAAGCTCCTGCAGCTGGTGCTGATTTTTGGATGACCTATGTTGAAAGTGAGCAATTAATTCAATCTACAGGAAGTGGTGCTTCTGCAATTTCAGTAATTAATGATTTTGGTGAACTAGAAAATATTAATGTTACTTCTGGCGGATCTGGTTATACGTCTAAATTTACACCTAAAGTTACAATAGAATCTTCTTCAGGAAAAGGTGGAACAGCACTGGCATTGATTGGTGGAGTAAAATCCATTAATTTACTCGATCCAGGGCAAGGATATGAATCTACAAACCCCCCAAAAATTGTAATTGAAGCTCCTGAAAATGGAATTGCCGCAAAAGCAAAAGCAATAGTAAATAATGAAGGAAAAGTTAGCAATATTATAATTACCGAAAGTGGAAGTGGTTACATTAATATTCCTAGATTATCTTTTGTAAATCCTGGTGGAGCTAGAGTTGGTACAGTTACTGTTACTAATGGATCTATTACATCTGTAACTTTAAGTTCTTCAGGTGCTAACTATACTACACCACCAAAAGTTTATGTTGATGCTCCAGGAACTTCTTCTGGAGTAAAAGCAATTTTAACCACAACTTTAAATACTGAAGGCGAAGTTATTGGAGTAAACGTTGTATCTGGTGGTAGAGAATATAGTGATACAAATCCACCAAGAGTTGAAATTATTGATCCTGTAGGTGCTCAAGTACTTGATGTTATTGTCAACTCTGATGGTCAAGTAACGCAAATACAACTATTAAGTGGAGGATCTGGATATGAAGTTCCTCCAAGTGTGTATATTGTAGATACAAGAATTGGAGATAATGGATTTGCTCTACGAGATAAAACTTTAGTAAATGCAACCGCAGAAGCAACAGTATTTAATGGTGTAATTACAGATATTAATATTACTAATTTTGGTGAAGGATATGATCCATTCAATCCACCAACTGTCGTAATCGCAGCGCCTCCATTTGCAAAGGCATCTTGTGATATTGGTTTTGATGAAATTACAGGTTTTAGAGTTATTGAGAAGGGTACAGAGTACACTAAATCAAAATTGGTAAATTGTAAGAGAGGCGTCAGTGGCATATATGATTATGATGCAAAAGGAAATGCGTTATTTAAATCTGAAAAACAATCTTTAGCAGCAACTCATAAAGCAGGTACTGAAGTAAAAAGTTTAGATACTTTATTCTATAGAAGAATTATTCAAAAATTTATTGAGGAATTTGCTCCATATTTCCCAACATTAGACTTTTCAACAATTAGTGTACCACAGTTTATTAAAACTATCAAAGAGTTTTATTCTTCTAAAGGTACAAAAAATTCTATTTCATATTTTTTCAGAATTCTTTTTAATGAAAAAATTGATGTTTCTTATCCAAAAGACCAGATTATTAAACCATCTGCAGCTACATGGTCTGTGGATACTGTTGTTCGTGTAAATTTGATATCTGGTCAGATAGAAAATTTAAAAGATGCTCTAATTGAACAACTTGAGGATCCAATCGATACTAATGTTCAATATGCTGCAGCATTAGTAGAAAATTATATTAATATTAATGTAGTTGATAGTAGTGTCATTGAACTTGTAATTTCTAAAGAATCTTTAGTTGGAAATTTTGTAGTTCCATACACTACCAAACTTAGTGAAAAAATTACTACTACAGATAGTGTAATTACTGTAGATTCTACTATTGGATGGCCCGAAAAGAATGGTCAAATTCTAATCAATGGAGAATTAATTTCATATAAAGAAAAAACACTAAATCAATTTTTAGAATGTACCAGAGGATTAAATGGATTAGCAGATGAACATCAAGCTGCTTCTTCTGTGCAATCTAATTTCTTTGTTTATGCAAATAAAGGAACTCAACAAGAAGTAGTTTTGAAACTTTATGGAATTGTTGAGGCTGGTAGTACTGAACTTGTTGATACTGGAAGATATTATCTTTCTGGGGATAAATTAAATATCACTAAAATTGGAGCAACAACAACAGATACTCTTATTAATACATGGTTATATAATGTTAAAAAACTAATTGAAGCATCTAGTATTGTTCCTGAAGGTATTGGGTATACAACAGCAAAAGTTACAACAACTAGAAAACATGGTCTTTTAGTTGGTGATCAAGTTACAATTTATGGAGCAGCTCCTATTTTATATAATGGGACATATACTGTAACATCTATTTCAGACACTACATTTACATATACATTACCTGCAAGTGGAGATCCTAATACATTACCTGTTGGAAAACTATTAGTATCAATTGATCTTAATAAAGGTAAGAGCGATAACATTTCAATTAACAATTCTGTTCAACTTTATACAAGCAACGTACAAAACGTATATTTTAATGATAATTATGTTTATGTAGCTTCTACAGGAATTCCAAGTTATAAGATTGGACCCTTTGTTGGTACGGCACTTCTTCCAGGTAATCAAAGATATTTAAAGAGATTCCCAAGAACACAGAACACAATTTCAGTTAAGACTGATACTGCTCCAGGAGCAGTAGGTTCTTGGATTAATGGAGTATCTGTTTGGAACTATAAATCCAGCGAATCATTAAAATATGGTAAACTAAGTGATATTAAAATTTTGGATAATGGTGGTGGTTATGATGCAGGAAATCCACCAAATATTGTATTTACTGGCGGTGGTGGATCAGGCGCAGCTGCTGATGTTGTTGTAAATGGTTCTATTACGGAAATTATTGTTGAAAATGCTGGAGATGGATATACTTCCCAACCTCTAATTTCAATCGTTGGAGGAGGTGGATCAGGTGCATCCGCTACTGCAGTTATTACTAACAATAAACTAAGTAAAATTCTTGTTGATTTTGGTGGAGAAGGTTATACTTCAACTCCAACTATTAGTATTTCTGGTGGCGGTGGCGATGGTGCTTCAGCATATGCTTCAGTTAGGGGACCAATTCAAAATATTAATGTCACTAATTATGGAGAAGGATATATTGCAGCACCAACCATTGAAGTTTCTAGTGGAAGAGGTGCTGAAGCATTAGCTATTGTTAATAATGGTAGAATTGTATCTATTGCGGTTATTAATGCTGGTATTGGATATACTTCTCCACCAGAAGTTGAAATTTATGGAGATGGTTTTGGTGCTAAGGCAAGAGCAATTATTTCGACTTCTGGAGATTCTATTGGTAAAGTTCTGAATATTGAAATTTTAAACAGAGGTATTAATTATAATCAAGGATCAACTCAAATTGTTCTAAAATCTGTTGGATCTGGTGCAAGATTTGAATGTAAGGTATTTGAATGGATATTCAACTATGCATTTGAAAAGCAACTAGATGCATCTAGAGGATATGTGTTCTCTGGATTAAATAATCAATTTGGTGGAGATTATGCTCATTTGTCTGACCCAAGACAATTGAGATATGTTTTAGGAGATAACTTAGAAATTAGAAATGGACAAGTAGCAGAAAAAATTGAAGGTTTAGTACATTCTCCTATCTTAGGTTGGGCTTATGATGGTAGTCCGATTTATGGACCATATGGTTATTCCGACCCTACAGATGATAAGAGTATTATTGAAAGAATGGTATCTAGTTACAAGTTGCTAGATAGCCTAACATCTTCTTCTCCAGAAAGAATTGACGGACCACTTCTCTCTGAATATCCAGCTGGATCATTTATCCAAGATTATGAATTCTCTTATAATTTGGGAACCTTAGATGAATATAACGGAAGATTTTGCAAAACCCCAGAATTCCCAGAAGGAACATATGCATACTTTGTAACTATAGTAGAAGATACTACAAATCTAGATAATTTGCAAGGTATTCCTACTTTCCCATATGTTATTGGTCCAAAATATTATTCTCAAGTTGATGCTTGGAATTTATCTGCAGATTCAATTCAAGCATATCTCCCACTAGACGTTGTAAGATTTAGGGATCCTTTTGAAAATGTTGATACTGATTTAGACAGAACAACATTTGGTATTGTTGGGGATTATATTACTGAAGATGGGGAACTTTTAACATTTGAAGTAGAAGATAGTGATCAAAGTGGATTTATTAATATTGCATATCAATTAGCTAATGTTGTTGGTAATTTTACTGAAAATAGTATAATTACTTCAACGAGAACAATTGGTACTACATTAAGTAGACAAATTAAAGCAATAGTTAATTTATATGATCCAATCGAAAATACTATATCTTTAAGATATTATGCATATACTAAAGAGGCAGGTCGTTGGGAACCAAATACACAATACACCGCAGGGCAAATAGTATATTCGGATGGAGACGGATTTAATACTGGTAAATTATATAGATGTTCTAATACTGCAATTTCTGGTGCTAGTCAACCAACAGTAAGATCTGGTTATAATGATGGAGGTGTTAATTGGGTATATCTATCTGATATAGGTATCTTAGAACCTGGTGATAGAATTACTTTTGGTTTATCAAATGCACTTCTTGGAGACACTATTGCAGAATTATCTGATGCAATTCCATCTTATAGACAAGAAGATGTAATTGGTTTATATGACTATTTCCCATCAGTTAGAGAAGAATCTAGAGTAGATATTGAAATTGATACTACTACTAAATTTGAATCCGCAAAAATTGATGGTTATGTAATTGAAAATGCTGGAAATAATTACAAGGTAGGAGACAAATTAGTATTTGATGAAACTGATACTGATGGGTATGGAGTTTCTGCTCGTATTTCTAAAGTGGAAGGAAAAACGATCAGTGCATATACTTTTGCTTTGGGTGGATCTGATGGAGATACTCCAATCGGAACAATTACTTGTACTGAAAATGATGGTGGTATTTCAACTAATTTAGAACATAATTTACAAGTTGGAGATACTGTTTTTGTTGATACTACACCTATTATGATCCAAAATCAAAAGGATTATAAAGTGAGAGTTATTGATGGTATTGAAAAATTAGACATTGTACAACCTGGTACTGGTTATAATTCTGACATTCCTCCATCTATTGAAATTTCTGGAGATGGTTCTGATGCAATTGTAGAACCAGTATTGCAATCTACAGGAGTAATTGAAAAAGTTAATATTATTAATTCTGGTAATTCATATACTTTTGATCCTAGATTAATAATTTCACACCCACAGATTTACAAGAAAACTAATTATTTCTTTGCGAAACACTGGACACAATATAATAATGTCGTAATTAATGATATATTTGGAACTTCAGAAAAATATTATTATATTTGTGGTAAGGCAGCAGATTCTAATGGAAATATTGTTGCTATCATGGCAAAATACAATGATAGTGGCACTTTAATTTGGCAAAAGAGTTTATCATCTCCATATCCAGGTCAAGGTTTACGTTATGCTGATTTCCAAAAAATTATTGTTAAAGGACAAGAAATTTTTGTAGTTGGTCAAACAAAACCAAATACTACAACACAATTTAATCCAGATATTGTGATTGCAAAGTACACTGAAAATTCTACTGGTCTTGTATGCACATTAACTTGGCAAAAAGAAATATCTGGTGTTAGCGGTGCTATTAGGCAAGATACAATCACTGGAATTGCTGCAGATAAAAATGGTGATTTATTCATTGCAGGATATACAAATACTAATTCAGTATCTCCACAGGATGCTTATCTTGTATTCTTAAGAAATGATGGAGATGTTATTAAGAGAAGAAAAATTTCTCTTGGTGGATATAGTGAAAAAATTACATCTATTGCTATAGATAGCAAAGACAATATTCATTTTACTGGAGAAGTTTTGGATATTATAACTCCAAATGCTTCAACTAATATACTTTATGGCAAGGCAAGTTGGAATGAAAGTACACGAGCAATTGATTTACATTTCATAAAGGATATTACTTGTGTTAGTGATGTCAGTGATGTATCCCTTAGAATTAATGAATTTGATGATATTATCATCACTTATAATTACAGTGGAGCATCTCAATTTGCAGTAATGTCTATTAATGCAAATGAAATAGAATATCCCAATACAGGATATGATACTATAACTTTAAGATGGCATAAAGCATTCTCATGTACGGATGTTGCAGCAGTAGAGACAAGATATGTTTCATCAAATATTGATATTTTTGGACAAATACAAATTTTAACAAGTGTTACTACAGATAGTGAAGTATATTCATATCAAATTAAATTGAGTTATGATGGAGATTTAGTTTCAAATAGTAAATTATTTGCTTCGGAAAATGCTAATAGCTCTACAACAAAAGGATTTTCATTCTATCCAACATCTGTTCATGGAGATGCATCGGGAGATACTTTAGTATCTGGATATAGTGCTTATAATTCAGATACTTTCATACTATATCATTTTGATGGTGTAAATGGTTCCACTTCTGTAGTAGACTCAAGTTTCAATAAGAGAAACGGTGTTACCTTCGGAGGAGCATCTACAATTAGTACTGCAGAATTTAAGCATGGAACTGCATCTCTTTACATTCCAAGTGGTTCTACAGATGCATTCTCAATTCCTGCAGCATCAACGCCGATTGGCAATTTAATGTCAAATACCAATTTTACTCTGGAGGGATTTTTCAGATCTGGATCTACAGGAGGCACTACTCCAGTTCTTTTCTCATGTGGTAATGTTGGATCTACAAACCATATTACTCTAAGATATACTCGTGCAACAGGAGTTATTAATTTACAACTTAGAGGAACAGGAAGTGCCGAAAATTTAGGCAATTCTTCATCCAACGCATTTACACCTGATACATGGCATCATATTGCATTAGTTAAAGAAAATTTAAATTATTATGTATATCTAAATGGTGTTAGAATTATTAACTCATCTACTGCAACTACTGTATCGACTCCAAATCCAATTTATATCGGATCTGCTAATGGAGCAACTCAACCTCTAAATGGATATGTGGATGAATTTAGACTTTCTCCATATGCAAGATATACTGGATCATCATTAACTGGACAACAAGTAACAGCAACAGTCAATCAATTTTCCTCTGGAATTATTGTACCAAAAGAAGGAATTTTAATTAAAATTGATAAAAATAGAGAAGCAAATAAATTAGGTAATTACACCAGTACTTTTGCAAATATTGTTGCAACTATTGTTTCTGGATCCTTTGCCAACAACCAAACTATTACATATACAGGTGGATCAGCTGCAGTGTCAGCGTATAGTTTATCGGGATTTGGTGTTGGAGCAGTGGTAACACTTACATTAACTTCACCTAGCGCAATAATCTATCCAGGAATGACTATTACTGGACCTAGTGGAACTGCTACAGTAACTACTGTAAGTTATACCTACAATTATATTTACAGTAGTGCTTCTGCGTGGTCTCAATCCACAGTTCAAGATACTTCAATTGATATACAGGATTATATTCCTGGAGTTGATAACGCAACTATTCTTGACTTTAATGAATTAAATTCAAATTTACAATCAGACTATGTAACTTGCTCATCATCAGTAAATACTTGGGCATCTAGAACTGCTACTATTCCTACCCCAGGTGGTATTAAGTTAAAAGTTAATTGTAAGAAAGGTAGTAAATTTTATATTAGAAATACTATTCCAACCAAATTTAGAAATGTTAAGAGATTTACATTAAATCAATCTGCAAACTTTACTCCAGGTGCAACTATTTCTGAAAAGGTATATGCAACTGGATTAAAAACTCAGAATGCAGTTATTACAAAAGTAGATACTGTAAATAAGTATGTGTACGTAGCATATAATACTGATGCAACTAATTTTAGTGATCAAACAACTATAACTAAGTTATCAGAGTTAGTTTCAGATAATATTAATGATGTAAATGAAATTAAAGAATATAGACTTTATAGTTTTAAAACGCAACTAAATTTCCAAGCAGGTGGAACTGGTGACTTTACTGTTGGTAACAAGGTAAAAGGTGCTACCAGCGGATCGACCGCTGTAGTTACTTCTTGGAACTCTGGAACAAGGACACTAGTTGTTGAAAATTACAATGGTCTATTTGTTGCAGGAGAAAGAGTATATGAAGTTGCAAATCAATCAACCGTATTTTGGAGTTTAACAACCACTTCTGCAACAACAACAGTAACTCCTGGAGTTGGTACTGCAGGAACATTTACTCTAAAAATTCCAAATGATGATGCTGCAAGATTTAAGGATTTTGCTGAAGGAACTTATTATATTTTAATTAATGAATTATACAGTGTAACAAATTGGACTGGTAATACATCTTATTCGGCAGATCAGTATGTTAAGAATACTACTACTGGACTAGTATATCGCTCTACAGTATCTGGAACATCAGGATCTACTGCTCCAACACATGTATCAGGTACTGCTGCTGATGGCACTATAACTTGGGAATATATTGGAACTCAAACAACATCTAATTACTTTAAAAATTCTCTAATTTCTCCAGATGTAACTCAGATTTCATTGAATACCAGTCCTGCTGGTACAGAAAAAACAACTTTAACTATATCTGGATTAGGACTTGTTAAGAACATCACAGTTATTACAACTGTAGATAAAATTATTAGAATTATTCCATCTGGAATTTCTGCTACTAATCAAGTTTATGTTGGTACTCAAACAGCACACTATTTGAATAGAGATAATATTATCTTTATTGAAGGTAATGGGAGCGTAGGTTCTCCAAGTGAATATGATGGAAGTTTTTCAGTTAATGATATTATTTCAAGTAGAAGTTTCACATTTAATTTACCAGCAGATGCAACATCTAATCCTGCAGCTGCTAGTGGAATTATTATTTACGCAAAGTCTCCTGTACTTAATTTTATCTATGGTCATCAATACAACTTCGATTTAAGTCATCCATCAAATTTAGGTTATTTCCTATCTTTCTCAAGAGATAGTTTAAACAGAATTGAATATTCATTCAACAATATTATTAGAATTGGAACTCCTGGTATTGATGCTGCTGGAAGTTCACCAAAAGTGACCTTTAAAGTGGATAACTTAGCGTCTAGTATTACATATTATTTTGATCCTTCACACCTGGGAGATGCATCTCCAGTTACTGAAAATGCATATGCAATTGTGAGATCAACTCCATATGCAGGCAAATTTAAAGTTTATTCTACTTCTGGTGGAACTGTTACCAGTGGTGATTATAAATTCTCGATTCAATTACCTTTTGAACCCGAAGGTCCTGCTATTGCAGAAAATACTTCATATGTCACTACTTCAACAACAGCTGATGGTCCAATTGCAGATATTGAATTTGTAAGTCCTGGAGGATTTTATAAGAAATTACCAGTCGTTACAGATATTAGCGCAGTAAGAACCATTGAAAGAATACAAATTGAAAATCAAGGAACTGAATATGAACCTGGTGTATATACAAAGATTCCTATTATTGGTGACGGAGTTGGTGGATTTATTGAACTTGAAGTTACCTTGGAAGGAGAACCTGGAAATGAAACTGGTAAGATCACCTCAGCATCTTTAACTAGTGCTGGAAAAGGTTATACATTTGGATCAATTGATATTGAAGGTATTGATGGTATTTTAGGACCACAATTACAAGGTGGTGGTGGAAAAATTAATGTAATTATTCCACCTAGAGGATCGGGATCTTCATTATATTTGAAGGGTACTAATATTGGAAAAATTAAAAAATTAAAAAATAATAACTTTGGATTTGATTACTCTCATGATTATACATTAAAACCAGAGATTAACTTCCCTGTAAACTTACAGTTATTAAATACAAGTATTTTAAGATCAATCAATGTAACTGACCCTGGTAGTGGATATACTGTTGCACCTGCTGTTATTATTACAGGTGGTGGAGGAGTGGGAGCAGAAGCTGAAGCTGTTATTAAAAATGGCAGAATTTCTGCAATTGAAATCAAGAATCCTGGAACTGGATATTCATCAGCTCCAGATGTTGCACTTAAATCTTCTTTCACATTTGTAGTTAACGTTGATCTAAATTACTTACAATTCTCATCACCTCATGGAATTCCAAATGGTGCAGAAATATCTTTTGCTGCCGTTGAAGGAACTACAACTATTGGAACTCCAGAATTGCCATTATCAAGTTTTGGTAGATTATCTGCAACTCAGACATATTATGCAATTGCAGGATCTGAAAATTCTTTAGATGCAGATCAACTAAAAATAGCATTAACTCCACAAGGAGCTGAAATTGGAGATGCAATTACATTAATTAATAGTGGAAATGGAAGATTAATTATATTCACAGAAAGTTTTGGTGGAACAGCAGAAGCTATAGTTGAAACAGCTAGATTTTTATCTGATGAATATGTATATCAGGGCAATTCATTATCTGAACAAACTGCATTTGGATATGTATCTAAAAATAATGGTTGGCAAACTGGTCCAAGACTTCTAAAGTTAGAAAATTATAGCGGTGAATTCATTGAAGGGCAAAAAGTAACAGGATTAGTATCGAAGTCTAGTGGAATTATTGATAATATCTCTAGAGCTAGAGGTGTTTTAAATATCAATGCGGTAACACAAACATCTGGAAAATTTGCAGATGATACTGGAAAACCAAGTGAAATTATTCAAAGATTACAAGATAGTTATTATTATCAAAATTTCTCCTATGCTATTAAGAGTAAAGTTGTAATTTCTAAGTGGAGAGATAGCATAAAGAAAAACACTCATCCAGCTGGATTCCAAGTTTTTGGAGAACTAGTCTTAGATAGTGTACAAGAAACTAGAAAAAATGATCCTTCAATTGAAGTTACTAGAAGTGTAAGTGTTGGTGAAATTGCAGACCTCAATACTGTAGAATCATTTGCTATTGTAGAACCAAGATATAGTGAATTTGACAATTCGGTTGTTATATTCAGAAGTAAGAGACTTACTTCATCTGAACAAATTATTACTTCAACTGTTCAAGAATTTGATGATATTTCTAGTTTATTTGATGGAACTAGAACTGCATTCCCATTAACAATTAATGGTACAAATTCAATTGTTAGTGCTGATAAACTTTTGATTAGTTTAAATGGAATTGTTCAAGCTCCTGGAAAAGCATATACAATTGTTAATGGTCTACAAATTACAGAACCTGATCCTGATAATCCCAATCAAACAATTACCAAAACTGTTCAAGGTATTGTATTTTCAGATCCTCCACAACCTGCGACAACTGTAAAATACGTTCAGATTGAAATTGATAAGGTATTCCAATCCGAAATTTGGATTGAGAATATTGCAGGGGTTATTCCTGATTTAGGACGTACTATTGTTGGTCAAACTTCAAAAGTTAGAGCTTCAGTAATTAGTTCTGAAAGTGTCTTACCATCAGTTTCATTTGATGGATCTTCATCCCAAGTTGTTGATATTTTAAGCAATACAATTACTATTGGAAAGCACTCATTTGTTACAGGCACAGAAGTTCGTTATACAGTACCTGTAGGTGTAATTCCTCTAGATCCTATTCCATCTGGCAACATTACCTTATATGTAATCAGAGTGGATGAATCTAGAATTAAACTAGCAAATACTTATGCAAATGCTTTAGGTGGAGTTGGAATTGATATTACTACACTAGGAACTAATAGACTTGGAAAGACAACCGATCACACAATTACAAACTTAAATGGTATTACTAAACTAACAGTAAGTAATTATGTTCCAAGCACTCAAACAGGTTATGATGAATTTATTGAATTAGAAGAAATCAGAGCTTCATCTACTGGATTAATCGCAACTATTTCAAGAATTCAAAATCTTAATCATCCATCAATCGGAAGATACAGAAATGCAAGTGAACTAATTGTTGCAAACAAAGATGAGGTTGTTAAGGAGGCATTTGCTGATCAACAATCCTATATTTTTGCAAACTATCCAGACTTTGTATATCCAGGAGCTCCTACCAATTCTTATAGATTTAAAGATGGTTATCGTTTAATCCAAGCAAATCGCCAAGAAATTATTGATACTGCATCTGCAAGAATTGAAACACAATTCCCAACATTTACTTTTGGTGCTGATCCAGGTTCAACTGTTGGAATTGAACCACTAGTTTCAAATAGATATCTAGATGCTAAGAACTTAATTCTTGCAAATAGAGCAGAAATTCTTGATAGATCCCTTGCTGAAATTGCTGTTCAATATCCAGATTTTTATTATCCAGGAGATGTACAATCAGATACTCATAGTAGATTTAATGATGCCTATCGTCTAATTCAACAGAATAGAGATGAAATTGCAGATAGATCTATTGCAGAGATTGCTACTCAATATCCTGATTTTGTATTCCCTGGTGATCAAACAACAGATGCTCAAAGTAGATTTAATGATGCTTATCGTCTAATCCAACAGAATAAAGATGAAATTTTAGATAGATCTCTTGCTCAAGTAGCAATTGAGCACCCAGATTTTGTATTTCCTGGAGATCCTCAATCTAATTCTTCAAGTAGATTTAATGATGCTTATCGTCTAATTCAGCAAAATAGAGACGAAATTGCAGATAGATCTCTGGCAGAGATTGCAGTCCAGTTTGAAGATTTCTATTTCCCAGGTGATACCAGAAGTGATACTCATAGTAGATTTAATGATGCATATCGTTTAATTCAATTAAACAAGACAGAAATTGTACTGACTGCATGGAATAACATGTTAAATGTATATCCTGCAGCTGCGGCAACAGAGTTGAAGTGCAAGAGAGATATTGGTTATTTTGTTGACGCTGTTTCTCTAGATGTGTTCTTAGAAGGAAATAAATATACAAGACAATTTGTTCTACAGTACTTTAATAATGGTGTTGCAATTATTAATGGTTTAGTTGGAGAGGAGTTAGCTTCTGTTGAAGCATTCAATCAGGCTAGAACTCTGATGAAGAGGGCATTAACTAATCAACTAACTATTAAAGATTTAACTATAACACCAGACCCAGACACAGGATCAAATACAAATACAAACTCATGCGCTAATGTAAGAACACTAATTGATAACCTAGCTTTAATCGCAACTACTGCGTTGGGTAGTGGATCAATTAGTAGTCTACCATCTGAAAATGCTGGTCAATATAATGTTAATGAATTAAAGTGCCGTAGAGATATTGGTCACTTTATCGATGCTGTTTCTTTAGATATTTTCTTAGAAGGAAACAAATATAGTAGAAAATTTGTAGAGCAGTATTTCTCAGCTACAACCACACCTATAACAAATGGTATTCAAGATGAAGAAGATCAAGCAATAGTTGCTTTCAATATGGCTCGTGATATGATGAAATCAGCTATTACTAATCAATTATATGTGAAAGATTTAAGTTTAACCCCAGATCCATTAATCGGTTCAAATCAATCTCCACAATCATGTGCAAATGTTAGAACATCAATCGACAATTTAACCAATCTAATTACAACAACATTAATTGCTAGAGATTTAAATCTACTACCAATCGAAAATGCTGGTTCATATCAGACTAATGAATTGAAGTGTCGTAGAGATCTTGGTTACTTGGTAGATGCAGTATCTCTAGATGTATTCATGCTTGGAAACAAGTATACTAGAAAATTTGCACAGCAATATTTTGTTAATGGTCAACCATTAACAAATGGACTACTTGGTGAATATGCACAATCAATTTCAGCATTTAACCAGGCTCGTAATATGATGAAGAAAGCGGTAACTAATCAATTATATGTAAAAGATTTAACTTTAACTGCGGATAGTGCAACAAACAGTAATGTAAGTATTGATTCTTGTGCAAACGTTCAAAGTGCGATTGATACATTAATTGGTGTCATAACTACTGTATTTGGAACTGGAGGAATTGAAAGTTTACCTACGGAAAATTCTGGATCATATGTAGCTGGCAAATCTAAGTGCCTAAGAGACATTAAGTATTTCATTGATGCTATTTCTCTAGATGTATTCTTAGAGAACAATAAGTATAGTAGAAAGTTTGTTTTACAATATTTCAACAAAGGAACTCCTATTTCAAATGGACTAGTCGGAGAAACTGCACAATCTGTAGTATCCTTCAACATGGCTCGTGATATGATGAAGAAGGCGGTAACTAATCAACTATACACTAAAGATTTAACTTTAACTGAAGATCCTTTAACTCAAAGTAATGTAAGTCCAAATTCTTGTGCTAATGTTAGAACAGCAATTGACACTCTAACTGCTATTGTCACAACTGCAATTTCCACTTCAAGTGTTGCTACACTACCATCAGAAGGAACAAGTTCATTTAATACTGGTGAAAATAAGTGCCGTAGAGACATTGGTTATATTGTTGATGCTATTGCAAGTGACATTGGAATTGGTGGAAATGCTTCAACAATCACTGCAACTAAAGCATACTTTAATACTGCAGGAACTACATTAATTAGTAATGGTG
>Ga0129333_10001044_pt1 | contig 24583 bp, 41 predicted proteins | sample CPB6_08_DNA_FD_94474 | JGI IMG/M metagenome (GOLD analysis project Ga0129333, IMG submission 94474) | Freshwater to marine salinity gradient microbial communities from Chesapeake Bay, USA - CPBay_Sum_0.6_0.8_DNA | ecosystem: Environmental > Aquatic > Marine > Coastal | place: USA: Chesapeake...
ATCGCTCTAACCAAACCCAATAGCCTTCTATCTCTTGTGGCTTCCAGGCAAATGAAAGTCTTGTTTCAATATCACCTGGCTTTGGTGTAATATTTCTTTTAATCTTAAAGCGCATACTCGCTCCATAGTTCATCTATATTGTATTCAAATCTTGCTCGCATCTTAGCTAGAATGTCTTCAGGAACATTATGCACATTATTGTATGTGCCTTGACAGATAATAACCTGCGGCTTGATATTTAATTCTTTAGCAATTTTAAAATAAGGTCTAAGTTCTTTGGCAGTAGTAAATGTATTTGCCACAACTACATTATAATCTAATTCAAGATATTCTTTAGTCAATCCTTGACACCATTCATGTGCTTGGCTTAACTTACTAATATCAAAGCTGTAGGCAGGGCCCCAATACATATCCGTCTCAAGATGCTTATAGATTGGGGACTCGCAAAGTGCCTTTGCAAGTGTTGATTTACCTGAGCCTGGCAGGCCTCTTACTAATATTAGTTCAGTCATCTGATTGCCACTTCTCTGTTTGTGAGAAACTCTTCTCTTGAATAGTCTTTTCTTTAAATAGCTTGCGAGGGTTACTGCACATTGGGCAACCAGGATTACCACAATCCATAGCATGGTGCTTGTTGAGACGATGAGGCTCTCTAATTAGTTCATCGTTATACTCTAGTCCATGTTGCTTAGCGATCTTTACTTGCTTATTGATATGAACTTGGTCTTGATAAAAACGCTTTGTTCTTTTCTCACGATCTTCTTCTTTACTCATAGTTCACCTCTTTTAAACTTTCTTAATAGTCTAACGGTACTATCCGGAGTTGCAAATAGTCTTGCTCTAAAAGTGTAACTACCATCCATCATATTCTCTTGTCTTGTAAACTCTACAAGATTATTCTCTATAATTCCTTTGGCTAACCTAATTGCAAGATATTCTTTTATCCAGTTTTCGTTAGTTCCAAAGTCTTCAATGTCTTCTCTCGGCACACGTATGGTTGCAGTTACCATATTGCCTTTTATCGCTATTTCTGGTTGTATACTTACATCTTGACTATATTGTCTATGTTGTACACCCAACGATGCATGATATGCCTTATTTAAAGAATCTATTTGATCTTTTGTCAACGACAAAGGTCCTACTTGATTACTATCCATGCTCATAATAGACCCTCCTCAGTCTGTGGTGGGGCAGGTGGTTCTGCACCAGAATACCGATATTCATAGATTGGTTTCTCAGGTACAGTATATGGGAACGTCACAGGTACACGAGATTCATAACAAGTATAATATGATTTAAAAGGCTCGCCTTCAAACTTCTGCCATTCCCAAAATACTTTACCATCAATATCGTATGCGCCATTATCATCTTTGAATACATGAGATGCACGTTTGTTCTGATAAACAGGACCGCTATCATCTGGGCCATATCTAGACACATCATGCCATTCCCAATCCTCTCCTGTCAATGGAGCGATGGGCTCAAACTTAGCCAATCTACTGAACAGATTAATTGTATAAGGTGCAGATGTGCCAGAATGTCCCTCATCGTGGAATACTTCTAATAGTTTGAGAACATGATTGCAAATCATCTCTTGCATTTCATCTTTATATTCTCCAGCTTCATCTAGCCAGCCTGCGGCTTGAAACTCCATCAAAGCGTGCTTCTCATAATTACTCAATTGTATTCTCCTTTTTCATTCTTTAATGCGGGTCTACGGCGAAGCATTCGACCAATTTTATATAACCAGGTCCAATCCCACATATGGTGAAATCCAATGAATACTCTCAGATACGGCACAACAAAACCAACCGTGATACTATCTGGTGCAAGATTAACTTCAACATTAAAAGAAAAATGTTCTAGTGTCCATATTTGAATAATTAACCAATGAAAATGCCATCCATTGGCATTCCATTCATCACCCGGACGATATTCAAATCGTGGAACTAAGGGGCAAGCATCATTACACCAAAGTTGATGTAAGGGATAATGTTCCCACCAATTTAATTCTCTTTTACATACAATATCTTCGTTCATACTTTATGATGTTCAAAGCAAGCAGGAAGCCATCCGCATAGTGCGATTAGAAAGGCATAGCCTGCTGTCGTATCCCAATAAAAATATGTTTGGATTGCACAAACTAGTGTGATAAAGATAGCAATATATTTCATAAAAGTGCTCATAATGGTTTCCCATAAAATAGTTTATCGTATTCTTTCTTACTAATCTTTTTATAGGTAACAGACTTAACTGACCTTAAAGATTTTTGAAAGTCTAGAAGTGATCTAAGATTAAATCCCCTTGCAGGAATCTTAAACTTAAATTGGTTTTGGACTACATCCATTTGAATGTAGTCCTCTCGTTGTACTTTAGTTTCCTTCGTTGAATCTTTTGTGGATTGTCGCAATTGCTCGCTCCTTAAAGAACTCTAGCATACCTGCGTCAAATGTAGTGAGTTTCTTTTCACGAACATCTGTGTTTTCTATTGCAAGAATACATTCTTTTATAATGGCCTCGGCAAAATTACTGATTGCCTGAGAATCCCATGCATCAGGAGTACCATCGCAATACATACCATTTAGATATGCTAAATGATCTATTTTAGGTTTCATACTATCTCCTCTACTATACCGAGTCCTTCTGCAAAAATAAGCAAGAAGCCGGCAAGGAATAAGTTGCCGTAGATTAAGCATCCGCCTGCGCCGATGCGTACAATACTCTTTACAAGGCTCACATAAAAGTGGCCTTTACTTGTGTCTTTGGGTTGGATGTTCATAGCATAAATTGCTTTAGTACTTCACGAGCTTGCTCATAGCTTTCTTCTTTCTTCTCGGAAGTATTTTCCATTAGAAGAAGAGCCAGATCATTAGCCATTACTTTGTCGTGAAATTTAAGAGAATCATACCAATCTTGAAAATCTTCAAGATTATTTAGACTCCACATAATGTTAAGCATGTCTACCTGCTCTTTAGTGAGGCCTTCAATAACGTAGTTCATAGTAATTCCTTTGTGGATATACTTTATTATATAGTCTTAAGTATTTAAGGTCAACCGATAACCCTTTTGTCTGTAGGGTTACTTTTATCCATAATCTGGGGGATTTGCATAGTTTTGAATGGCGGCACAGGCACATTCAAAATGCTAGATAATACGAACGTATTTGCGTTAGTATATGAGTATTTCATTTGTCTTTATAATACATGAAAAGCTTGACAAAATAAGCAAACTGTATTGGACTATGCTCGGGGTCAGGCAACCTATCTCCCCAGCGTTGTTTCATTTGCTCATAGATGTCAAGCATTTCTTTCTCCGTCATACTTCAAATACCTTTAGAGTAAAATTATCTGCGCAAGCCTCATGACCAATATAGCCACGTGGATTACAGACAACTCGTGTAGAACCGATCATATAATCAAACTCATCGTGAGTATGACCATGTGTCCATAATTTAATCTGAGGATTATCTAAAATAAGATCACTCAAGTCTGAACTATAGCCACCGTTCATAATATGATCTGTAGCATATCGAGGTTTGATACTTGCCTTACTAGGTGCATGGTGACCAACAACGACAAACTTCTCATCGTGTTTACCTTCAACCTTAGTACGAATAAGTTCCTTCATCTTATTATGCTCATCTACAGCATCTTCTGGGGAAAATTTTGCCGGACGAGTATGAAACTCTCCCTCTGTATCACGATAATTAACTACATTACTTCCATGCATGATTATTCTAAAATCATTCATCATCCTTGTCATTTGATTTAATGTAATTGGGTCGCCTTTGTTCATATCAGTCCATAGCGTACCGCCGATAAAGGTTACATCATTTACCTTTAGACATTCATTATCAAGTATGTGTAGATTTTCTAAATGACTAAATTTAGATTTTAGAAGTGGCACTGTCTGTGTAAATGTACCATGGTAGTGTTCGTGATTGCCCATGATATAAACTACATAAGGAAAGCGTTCGCAGCATTCTTTAAAGAATAGCTGTACTTTATCCGAGTCTACGTCATAAGCAACGCAAATATCTCCAGACAAAATTAGTACATCTGCGTTATCAGTATTTTCTAACGAAATAGGTCCGAACTCAATATGAAGATCAGACGCCAGTGCCACTTTCATAATTATCTCACTTAAATAAAATCATTCCCATTAATGTTGCCTGCCCAATAAATCCTAGACCAATTGTGATGATGTTTAGCATATCCTTTAGAACAATTGCTCGGCAGAATAATAACAATAAACCTCCCCAGACAAAGAGTATAACATCTAAGCTAGGTGTGCGGTCGCTAAGACCAGTGATCAAAGCCAATAGTGTAGGTAGTGTAGCACAATGAATAACTATTGCTGCTAGCCAACCAAGTGTTTCGGCAGAAATTTTGTAGATATGTTCATTAAGAAAATTACGAAATCCGTTTATGTTCACGTTCTTTCTCCATAAAAAATATGTCGACCGATCTTTTCGATCTTTGGCTTTTTCCAATTAGGGTTCACGTAGTCAGCGTGATAATAAAGAGCATTGCTAAGTGAAGGTAGTCTAAATTTTTCAAATAGAACTTTCTTTGCAACTGTCTCACTTTCTTTCCACATTTCCTGGTGAACTGCGTGGGTTTTGTGTAGGGTTTCGCAATACCAACTGAATTGACAAATTACCTTTTGGTAAATAACATTCTTTTGATATACTACACCGCATACACTATCAGCAAACTTGCCAGATTCAACTCTATTTAGAGTAACCTGTGCGACACCTACTTTACCTTCAAACGGCTCACTTGCCGCTTCCCAATAGATGTTTCGTGTTAAACATTCTAGTTGTCTAATACTATCATCTGCGCTGGAAATATTATATCCGTAGTTTTTCGTTTGCTTAAGTTTATCTAATTTTTGATTGCACACAAGGGCTGTTATAGCTAGAATTGCAATTAACCCTGTCGTTTTTAAGATTTTGGCTATCAAGCGGACAACATCGCTGTTGTCGCTTTTCAAACTTACATCCATCGATTTCTCCTATTTTGATAAGAATCGGAGTGATTCTTTACTCACACGACAATTATATTATACATTTTGGAAGAAGTCAAGCGTCGTTGGCTCTTCTCCCTGCTTAGGTTGATATTGTATTATATGTTGTTCAATGTCTCGACCATCTAAAAATTGAAATCTTCTAGGTAAAATTGTTATACCTTCTTTAGAATCTTTCCAAGTCTGATTAGCTTCATCCCAATATTCAAAAGGATATCCTGGGCTAGGAATAGGGGCTTCCCAAATACCTGTTTCAGTATTTTTTACCCAACTATCAAATCCTTGTCTTGCATATTCGCCATTTACTTGGCCCCATGTGTTATTTTCATAATCCCAAATCCAATCTATTTGAGAAGGTGGGTCTATATCGTTAGGATTATTTTGATCTCTGGAGACCCAGTCAGCAATATTTAAATCTATAAGAAGATGTTTATACTTGGGGATAGGCATGAATATGTCGTGTTGTCTGTAATATCTATAACCTACGCATGCAAAATTTCCACGAAACGGAGTACCCCCCAAAAGGTGCGTATTTCTATGTGTATTATAACTAGTTTGAATCCAGTTCGCAGGATCTCCCATTGCTCCAGAATCAATAAAATCTTGTTCTGCAACTATTACGTTGTGTACTATTCCTGCGCCGTCTATTCCAGCAAAATGTGCCATTTTATCCCCTTGATAACAAGTATCTATATGATATAATATTTATTATCTAGTAAACTATAAAAAAAGGACCTTTCGGCCCTTTAGTACTGGTTACGAGTTCCAGCGGCACCCTATCGTTGTGCCCGGTTTATATTATTTATACACTTATCCTAACTGAAACTTATAACTTCCGACCTGAAGGTTACCTGTTATCTTTGTATAACCTGAGACGTTTCCACCTAATAGAGTGGGAACACCTGCTGTAGGACCTGTAGGCCAACCTGCATGATATATTTCATTTAATACAGTTACTATTGCATTACCGTTATTTACTATAGTATAGTTGTTTGCCGATCTTCTATAGTTTTTATAGTAAGGTCCACCTGTTTGACCTATTATGAAATAGCGATTTGCAGGTATAATAACTTGAGTTATAACATTGGCTTCTGATAATACATTTCCTACATAACCACCTTGTCCAAGGCCAACGCCACCTAATGCAGTCACCTTAACGTCTACGTTTGAATTAAAATTGGATTTAGTATTATTTGATGACGATACCGCAAGCGAATATTGCCAAGAGTTGTTACCATTTTGTCTTACCATCGTACCAATACGATAAGGTGCCGCAGGCAATCTAACCTGTTGATGTGCATAGAAAATATACCAGACCATATTGTTAGTATCATTCTGATAATCATTGCCTTGTACTGTGGGTATGCCCAAGCCGGTGTGCATATAGGTATTAGAAGTCCATTCCTGTGTTACACCCAATGGTAGGGCAGGGTCCCCGCTGACATAACCAGTTGACGGGGTAGGTGATTCAAACCTAATACTTCCTCCGGAGATTGTTATTGTACCGCCTGATATTTGCATTTTACTTCTTTATATGTGTTCTATGTACTCTACATTGAATCTGGCTATTATAGTAATCTCTTGTTTCTAAGACACATCTTAACATTTGTTCTTTAGCTTCAAGATAATTGCACATGCCTTTGTTCTCGCATATATGCAATATCTCTCTTGTGAAATTATCTTCGCCTAAATTCTTTACATCTTCCTTTAACTCATCAGAAGACGACCAGTATGTTCTCCAGTCAGATTCTACTTTTAATCTTTTCTTCTTACCCTTTAATACTTTAGTTTTTCTGAACCAAAAAAGTTTCTTGCCTATGTACTTGCGCCCGGTAATATTATTTGTAATCAAATAAACATAACCATATGCCTTCTCAGGGACTTCTAACAAGGGAGAATTATTATATAACCACATCTAAATACCGTTTAAAAACAGTATTTATTAGTCTACTACCTGCCAAATATCTCCGCCCTCTACAAATCTATCATGATCGTCTGTGGGTGGTACAAGAAAATAATCGTCGGGGTTTGTCATAACCTCTTCAAGTCTTTCTGTTGCTACACCGCTACCCATTCTGCCTGTCTTGTGTAGCATCAGCGTTTGTATAGACTTTTTATATCGATGGCCTTCTGATTCTTCGCTGGCCATGTATTCTTTCTGCTTCTGAGAGAATACTTGTTTTTGCTCTGCATTCCATTGTCTAGAATTGGCACACGCCCGGCAACAATATGTGCCAGGCTTTGTGTGCTCAGTACCACATTTAGGACAAGTCTTCGTCTTCGTATTCGTCGTCTTCGTATTGTTCATCCTGCTGATCCTCGTCCATCGTTGCACCGCAGAATGGGCAGTGTTCTACCTTATAATACTTTTCATCTAAATCATGATTTATCTTGAAGACGGCATCACACTCGACGCATTCGTGATGTTTCCTTGCCATGCGCTACCCCCTCTTTTCTTATACTCTGCATCAAATACTCTTTGTCGCAAATCCGATGAACTAAAGTAATGATCTCTCTTATTATAATAAATTTCTATTCCACGCTTTTCGCAAATAGTTTTGCCTGTAAATTCTGTATCCTTGTATTCTTCACCTAGAATACGAATATCAATAGGCAATGCCATAAAGATATCTTCTAGCTCTTTTTCTGTAGAATATACAATGATTTCATCTACATGCTTACATGCTGATACCTGTATCTGTCTTTCGATAATAGACTGTACCGGTTTATTCTTACTTGCTCTATCCAATGTAGGATCTACTTGAATTGCAGCAATTAGATAATCGCATTGTCTTTTTGCTTCTTCAAGCATAATAACATGGCCAGCATGGAATAAATCGAATGTAGAACAAGTTATTCCTATTCGTTTGTTACTCATATTTTCTCCACTTCAATGTTACACTTATTTAAAAATTGTATACCTTCTTCGCTTCTATATGTATTTCTATAGAATACTTTTTTAATACCCGCAGTATATATAAGCTTTGCACAATTAAAACAGGGAGCGTGAGTAATATACATTACTGCGCCTTCTCCTGATTCACTTGATCTTGCTAGCTTGGCAATTGCATTGGCTTCTGCGTGTATAACTTCAGGTTTAGTTTCCAATACTAAATCTACGTAGGCTTGCCCATCGGGGCTATCGCTTACTTTCTTTAGTATAGGTGTCTCACAAATATTATCCCAGCCTGCAGGTGTACCGTTATAACCTATTGATACTACTCTATTGTCTTTAGTTACAATTGATCCTACTTTTAATCTTTGAGCATATGATAAATCTGCATATGCTTCGGCTGCTTTCATATGTGCATAATCAATTCGGTTGGGCATCCCACTTTCCTTCAGGACATCTTGTACTTTTTAGTTGCGTTTTTGCCCATATAGAGCAACCACAACTTTCACAGAATTTGGCACCTACAAAAGTTTTAAGATGTTCGCAACTATTGCAAATGTCACGACGTTCTTTAATAAATTGTTCAACTATTATAGGTTTACCAAATATATTTGTGTTCATGCAGCCTTACCCCAAACATCATGCCAATCACCAGATAATGCACCTTTAGCATAATCCGTTGCTCTATTCTCAAAGAAGTTAGTATGTGTAGGCGCATTAATCATTTCTTCAACCCAGGGCAAAGGATTCTTTTTACGCTTAAAGATACCTTTAAGACCAAGACTAATTAAACGTCTATCAGCAATATAACGAATATACTCTTTGACTTCTTGTTCAGTTAAACCCTGGATAGCGCCAGTTTTGAAAGATAGTTCAATAAACTTATCTTCCAGATCAACCATTTTCTCCGCAATCGTGTAGATCTTCCCTTTAAGCTCATCATTCCATATCTCCTTATTTTCTTCGATATAAGTACGGAATAATTTAATCATTGCCTCGGCGTGTTGTGTCTCATCTACAATAGACCAGGTAACAATTTGTCCCATACCTTTCATCTTGCCATGACGAGGAAAATTCAATAGCATAATAAAAGATGAGAACAATTGCATGCCCTCGGTAAATGCTGAGAATACAGCAATGTGCGTAGCCGTAGATTCTATAGTACCATTCTTAGCAGAAAGATCTAGTACATAATCATGCTTATCCTTCATTTCTTGATATTCAAGAAATTGATTGTACATTGTCTCAGGTAAACCTAGTGTTTCAATTAGATGAGAATATGCTGCAATATGAAGAGCTTCTCTTGCAGCGAAACCTGCTAGCATCATGCGCACTTCAGGTTGAGGAAAATATGGAAGATAATTCTTAACATATCCTCCTGCTACATCAATGTCTCCTTGTGTGAAGAAACGAAAGATGTGAGTTAAGAATTGTTTTTCTTCACTGGTTAATTTCTTTTTCCAATCTTTTACATCTTCAAGCATTGGTACTTCAGTATGTAACCAATGAGATTGTTCATGCTTTAACCATGCGTCATATGCCCAAGGGTAATTAAAAGGTTTGAAAGAATTACGTTCATCAGTTAAACGAGATTTCTTACTTACCATTTAGCCACTCCTCTACTAGATTTTTAGCCTTAACGCCTACCATTGTACTTACGACTTTTTCTCCGTCTAATTTTACTAATGTAGGTACACCCCTAATACTATATTTTTTTGCTAGTTCTTGATCTTCATCAACATCAATAACTTTAATAGGTATATCGGTTTTAATCTCTTCTAAGATACTAGCTAATGCTTTACATGGCTGGCACCATGATGCAGTAAATCTTAATACCTGAGTCATTACTTTTCCTCTTTCTTTGAATTTTTAATTTCTGTTACGTCGTTACGAGTCTCTTTACATAGCTTAGCCAATTCTTGACAATGCTTGCGAACTCGTGTACCTGCGGAAGCTACGCCTTTATCATAAAATTTATCAAAGTCTACTTTCATTGATTCAACTAGAGCTACGAATTCAGTGTGTTTGTTTGCCATTTTAATTCCTTAATTTTGATTACATGTTCTGGTATATGTTATAGTACCATCGGGATTACGAATTTCTGTCCATGGGCTACATACTTGCCCTTGAGGTACTGGAACAGCAGGTACCTGTTGAATAATTACTGGTTGTTGGTTGCGAGATATTCCATAACCAACTACACCTCCAATAATCAAAGGCGCCACCCAATTATAATTTCCTCCACCGTGTCTCCAATGCCCATGGTGATGATAATGCTGGGCAAAAGACGGCAAAGCAATTAATAATGCAATTGCTACTAATAACTTTTTCATTAGTTGCTACTCCTCTCCACATTCTTTTCTCTGTCATCTTTTTCAAGACATTCGGGGCACATACATTGCGGACAATTACAATTTTCTGTAGGGCAAGCTCCACCACAATGTGGAAAGCAATTACATTTACAACGCAATCGTTGATATCTTTCGTGCAGGAATAATTCCATATTAACTCCTTATTTTGAGTAGTCCTAAAAAGCTAAAGATTCTTATCCAAAACCACCCAATATCAAACTCCCACCACTTATGACTCAGCTTTGGATTTGCTGGTTCCAAATGATGATTATTATGTAGCTCTTCACCGCCAATTATAACACCGATAGGCGAAATATTCCTACTGAAATCTTTAGTTTTACCGTTTCTATATCCTAAATAATGTCCAATACCGTTAATTACTCCAGCTGCCCAAAACGGTATCCATATCATTTGTATTCCCCATATTATGGCGCCAACCCAACCGAATAACCAGCAGTTGAGCAAAAGGAGAATGCCAATGCCAAGTCTGGAGTGAGCACTGTATATGTTTCGCTCCAACCAATCATCAGGAGTACCACTGCCATATAGATCAACCATGTCTTTATCTTTTGATGCTTCATGGTACAATGCTGCCCCTTTGGTTAAAACAGTCCATATGCCAAATACATAAGGACTATGAGGATCTCCTGGTTCATCACTATATCTATGATGTTTACGATGTATAGCCACCCATTGCTTTGTTACCATACCCGTAGTAAGCCACAACCAAAAACGCATAAAGTGACTTAAAATAGGACTAAAGGTTATTCCCTTATGAGCTTGACCTCTATGCAGGAATACCGTAACACATACAATAGTAATATGTGTTACGATTAAAGTGTAAATTAATTCTAACATTAATGGAATTGGTCTGCTTCCGTAGAAGTCTTATTTGCTACGGTAGATGTAGCACCAACTGCCTCACTAATTAGATCAAAATATCCTACACCCACTTCACGCTGATGCTTAACGGTTGTAAAGCCTCTGTCTTGTGCATCAAATTCTCGTTGCTGCATCTCTGCATAACCTGCCATGCCTCTAGCTTTATATGCTTCTGCTAGTTCAAATGTAGCTAGGTTAACGCTATGGAAACCTGCTAATGTAATGAACTGGAATTTATATCCTAAAGCACCAAGTTCTCTTTGGAAGGTTTCGCATTCTCCCTCTGACAAGAATTTACGCCAGTTAAAGCTGGGACTACAATTATATGCAAGCATCTGGTTTGGAAACTCTGCGTGGATTGCATCTGCAAACTTTTTTGCTTGTGCAATATCTGGTGTAGAAGTCTCAAACCAAAGTAAGTCTGCATAAGGAGCATAAGCGAGACCCCTAGCGATACAAGCGTCAATACCATTCTTAAATTTATAGAAGCCTTCTTCAGTGCGCTCATTTATAATGAACTCCTTATCTAATGGGTCATGATCGCTTGTAATTAATGTCGCAGACTCTGCATCTGTTCTTGCCATGATAACTGTACCTACATCTGCCACATCTGCCGCCAGGCGTGCAGCATTTAATGTACGAATCATTTGCGATGTAGGCACAAGTACTTTGCCACCAAGGTGTCCGCATTTCTTTTCTGATGCTAATTGATCTTCAAAATGTACGCCCGCAGCACCAGCTTCAATCATTGCAGACATTAATTCATATGCATTTAATGCCCCACCAAAGCCTGCTTCTGCATCAGCAATGATTGGTAGGAAATAATCAATTTCAGTTTTACCTTCACTATAATCTATTTGATCTGCTCGTCTAAAGGCATTATTAATACCTTTAACTACACGGGGAACAGAATCAACAGGATATAATGATTGATCTGGGTATGTTTGATTAGATGTATTATTAGCTGCTGCTACTTGCCAGCCTGACAAGTAAATAGCTTTTAATCCTGCCTTAGCATGTTGTACTGCCATTTGACCGTTGTATGCACCTAAGGTATTAATATAAGGTTCGCTTGCAAGTAGGTAGCGTAGTTTCTCTGCACCTCGTCTTGCTAATGTATGTTCAATCCAAACTGAGCCTCGTAGTTTCTCAACTATTAATGGGGAGTAATTTCTCTTTTTCATTTTTATCCTTCGCAAGCCAAACAAGTATCACCTTCGACCATAGCCTTCATATCTAATTCTTTAATGACTTCACGCTCAATACGCTTAGATACTTTATCTGCCTTACCAATCTTTTCAGAGCGGCAATAGTAAAGAGTTTTAAGTCCCTGCTTCCATGCCATAAAATGTACAGCATGCAAGTATTTTATATTTGAATCGGGTCTAAAGAATAGATTAACAGACTGAGCTTGATCTATATATTGCTGTCTATCTGCAGCATGTTGTATAACCCAGCGCTGATCTATTTCCATAGATGTTTTAAACACATCTTTATCCCAATCAGACAACCATTCAAGATGTTGTACCGAACCATCGTTAGCAATAATAGAAGACCAAATTTGCTGATACTCTTCTTCACCTTTAGGTGTTAGTGCAGAGTCATTTGGATCTAGATATTTCATGATAACTCTATCAAGCCATTTGTTCTTATTCAACATCGAACCTGACAAAGTATCTTGTCTGTATGCATTAGCACGGAGAGGCTCAATAGAAGGGCTAGTATTGCCCATAATAATAGAGGAAGAAGCATTAGGAGCAATGGCTAACATATGACTAAACCTGCGGCCGGTGCCTTCGGCGTCAGGAGCCTCGCCTCTTTCCTTGCCTAGTTCAAGATTAGCTGCATCTAAACCTGTTCTTATATGTTTAAATATCTGCGTATTTCTGCCAACTGCCATCGCAGATTCCCAAGGTATAGAATTGCGTTGTAGATAAGCATGCCAGCCGAGAGCACCAATGCCAATACTGCGCTCATGAGCAGCACTGAATTTTGCTCTAGCAATAGCGTTAGGAGCATTAAAAATAAAATAATCAAGCACGTTGTCAAGCATCTCAGCAACGTCTTTGAGGAAGATGGGATTGTCTTTCCAGTCATCATAGTATTCCAAATTCAAAGATGATAAGCAACATACAGCAGTACGATCCTTATCTGTGGGTAAAATAATTTCAGAACAGAGATTAGATTGCTTGATACTTAGACCAAGTTTCTTTTGAAACTCTGGCATTTGTCTATTACTTGTATCAATAAAATGCAGATATGGTTCGCCTGTTTGCATACGCATTTCAATAATACGTTGCCACAATTCTCTGGCTGATATAGTATCTCTTACTTCACCTGAATGAGGATCTTTTAATTCCCAAGTATCATCTGCATCTTTATCAAGCATACAACGCTCGATCAATAGCATAAAGTCATCAGTGATATTAATACCATGATGTAAGTTGAGAGTCCTCATATTAGGATCTCCCGTTGGTTTTCTCATCTCGAGAAATAATAAAATATCGGGATGAGAAATGTCCAGATAAGCAGCATAACTACCCCGACGAGTGCTACCTTGTCGGTACGCCAGAGAGGATGCATCGTAAGTCCGTAAATGAGGCATAATGCCAACAGACTTATCATCAGCAGAACGAATACCAATACCAATTCCAACTCCTCCGCCCAGCATGCTGAGCCAATTTACCTCTGCGAGAGTATTAACCAAACCTTCTGCACTATCGTCGAGATAAGGTAGAAAGCAAGAAATAGGTAAGCCCCGCTTGCTACGACCAAAACTAAGAATAGGTGTAGAATAGCTGAGCCAATGTTTCGAAGAATACTCATACAAACGTTGGGCGTGTTCAGGGTTGGACCCAAATCGTGAAGAAACGAATGCAAATCTCTCTTGTGGTGATGTCTCATCTTCCCTCATGTAACTTTCTTTTAATCTTTTAATACCTAAGTCGTCGAACAAACTATCTCTAGAATAATCGACATTAATCCCATGGACTACACTTTCCATTACTTTTTACTCCAATATAATTTTTATTTTACAGATTCAAAAATGTGTCTTTGAATTTTATACCATTGTACAATTCCGTCATGCTTTACAACACAATCATAGTATGTTGTATAATTAACAGTTACGGTTTTTGCTACATCACTTAATTTTGCTTCATCTTTTAATTTTTCTAGATCAGGGCATGGCTTTAAAAGAGTTTCCGGTATTTCAGGAAACTTTGCTACAACGGGAACAGTTGTAGAGCATGCTGTTAGTAATGATAAAGTTAAGATTATTAATATTTTTTTCATTTAGGAATTCCAGTTGCAGCTTTATTATGGGCTTCAATAAATTCTTTGGGAATAACACACGTATTATCGTATTTTACTATTTCTTTATCTATATATTTAACAACTTCGTTTCCTCGTTCTTTAACAATTTGTTGCTTTAGAACAATTTTCTCAACAATTTCTGTATTCTTTTTAGCGGCCTCAGCTTCTGCTGCTGCTACCCTTGCTTCCATCTCTTTTACTCTTAGTTCCCATGCTTTGTAGTCTGCTAAGCCACCCTCAAGATAAAGAGCTAGTAACAACGTAGTAACACCTATTACTTTTAGTGCAAGACCATATTTCTTTATAATGGGTATCATACCCAATGCGAATCCTGCTATTGTTGTCAGGCCCCCTAGAATCAATAATAAATGAAATGCCCATTCTGGTAAGAAATTAATTATCCACATAGTAATACTCCTATTAGAGTATTATATATCTTTTACTAATTCTGCAGACATAGGAAAAACCGTCGCAATAACGCTAGCGCATGCTTTTGCTATTTCAATGTGTTCTTTTTGTGTGCCGTTTGCTGCTCTTAATTGAATATAGTGTATCCAACTACGCAAAGTTCCCGCCATATACAGTCTCGAAATAGTATTTCCCTCGGGTAAAATTGCTCTAGCTTGTTCTTTTGCAATTCCGTTAGATACAGCCCAAGTATATGCTTCTTTTACCTGTTTAATAATATCTTGCTGTTTTTCTTCCCAGATACGAGATAGAAGCCTCTGCTCAGGATCAGACATATCTAACTCAATAGAATTTTGTCTGTTTTTAGTATCCTGTAATCTTGCTTCTCTTGTAGTAAAATCTAATTCTTGTGTTGGGTCGGCATAACGCTGGCTAAACTCTTGAAATGAGAATGAGCGATGGCGAAGCATCTGGCGTGCAATATCTCTAGTAGTCTCAATCTCAAGAGTCAAATGCACCATCTCAAGGGGAGACCAATGCATGTTCTTAATTAGATATTTAATTAATTTCTCAGATGTTTCCATGTTCATCTGATTTGAAGGATTGGATACTCGTGCACAAAATGCTACAAGCTCTGTCATGTCCTCGACAAAAGGTTGTGCCGGTTGTGAATATGCAATAATTTCTACTTTCATTTTAATCCCATAGTGTTTGATAATATTTGCCAAATAGTCTACATCCGTTTTGAATTCTTTCTTGATGTTTTCTTAAACCTTCCCAATCGCATACGCCTTCTTTCTTCCAGCGTAGCGGAACAGTTTCCTTACCTTCATCTTCGGGATACTCTTCAAGATCAATTTCTGGTCTTTCCTTCCAGAATTGTTCCTCGTTGTTGTCATCATTCAATTGCTCAAATGCCCAGATCATTTCATCAAGTACCCAATCATATCTCGCATGAATATCTCCGCCTGAAGGAACATTCTCTTCGTAAAAGTCAAATGTTTGTTGTGCATCATAATCTTCAGTAGTAGTTGTACGAAGATATTCGGGTACGTCTTCCATATCAATAAAACCAGAACCATGTTTGGTTGCCTTTAATTGCTTCAGCATTGGAAGAATAATAGGTGATAAAGTAGAATCCATTGACCAAGTATCCCAATAGTCAATCTTCACATAATTAACCTTAGGGTGAATAAAGTCTAAAACTTTTCTCAATGCTTCACAAAAAGGCTGCAGACGTTCTGCCCATGTATTGACCCATGGCTTTTTGTAGTCAATATAATCTGAATCTTTCCAGAAAAATACTTTTTCCAAAATAGTATAAGGTGATAACCAATGGTCACGATACTTGCTAATATAAACTTTCATGTTCTAACCTTTGCATTCTCTAAAAAATATCTATGATTGTGTGCTTCGTGTATTAATAAGTGTTCTATTGCATTTTTATATTGTTCAATCGAAGGATAAACCGTATCTAGATTTGTTACTCTTGGAGGTGATTCTAATATTCCCAAACCCACACCTACTTGCAACCAACTAGAAGATTCAAAATAAACTGCAGAATTTTTATCTATGTTAAAGGTTCGTAAATTACCTTCTTTTAGAAATTCTAATTTTTCTTGTAGTGTGGGCGGAATGGGGTTTTTATCTTTAAACTCTTGCCAGAATTTAGAATCATTTCTTTTAGTTATGTAATGAAGATATACGAGATCAGATATCTCATCAAATCCTTTTGCACATTGTTTATTATATAATTTAACACTATTATCTCTGGGATTATCTAGATCATCATAATAATTAAGTAATATCTGCAATTGACCAATTGTAGCAAAAAGAGAAGTTGATTCTAGAGGCTCAATAAAACTTGATGACAATCCAAATGCTATACAATTTTTGACCCAATGATTTTCGTATCTACCCGGATCAAAAGGTATAAATTTTCTTGGTTCAAGTTTTCTACCGTAGTGTTTTTCCGCCTCAGCTAGAGCCTCATCATCTGAAATATAATCAGAGTCAAATACATAACCTGCCCCAATTCTATTCTGCAAGGGTATGTTCCATGTCCAACCATATTTTAATGCAGTGCAAGAAGTGTAAGGTTTTATAATTTCCTCAGATTCTAGCCAAAAGGGAATGCCCTTTTTCATTGGCAAATATTTAGAATGAGAAATCCATTTTTGTTTATATAATCCGCCTATTATTAATCTAGCAAATCCGGAGCAATCAAAAACAAAATCACACTCTACTTCTCTACCATCGTCTAAATAAATTTTTCTTACAAATCCTTTTTCATCTTGAGAAAAATTATTAATTGTTCCTTCAATTTCTTGAACACCTCTAGATACTGCGATTTCATTTAAGTGTTTCCCAACTAGAACTGCATCAAATTGTAAAGAATAAGAAGTTCTATTAACGTCCACTTTATTAGTATATGCAAGTCTATGTTGGTACATATAATCCCCCAAATTCAAATTCTTAGATACAACTAAACGCTGAAAATGAAAGGAAGAATCTTTACTAAAAATCGGGGGCACTGCAAAATCTGAGACATAGTCGCCAAACGAGTGAAAATATCTTTTGCCGTCCCCGTTCCAATTTTCAAAACTAATACCGTTCTTAATTGAGCCTTTAGTTGCATTTACTAAATCTGTAGGTTTAATACCTAAGTATTCTAGAGCCAGAACAAAATTAGGCGTGGTAGATTCACCAACACCAATAATACCTAATTCTTTACTTTGTATTAAAGTAATATCATAGTTAGGTAGTGTTTTCTTTACCCATAATGCGGCTAACCAACCTGCAGTTCCGCCTCCCACAATAACTAATTTTTTCTTTAACATCTTTTCCACTCTACAAATTTCATTTTAGCCTGCAACCCTGAGAATGTATTTTTACTAATAATTTTGACAGGATCAATACCAGACAAAACCATATCATTAATATCTTTTGCTTCTATAGTTTGTGGCCAGATAACCACATTATAATTTCGATCTATAATTTTGTCAATTATTTTACAAACTTCTTTGTTTCTCGGTTGATTATCCAAAGCAACAATTAGTTTATCTTTTGGCAACGATAAGGTTTCAAGCTTACCGAAGGTTGTGCCGCCAACTGCTATAGCATTAGGTAAAAATAGGCTGTCGATAGGCCCTTCAACCACATATATTGGCTTATCTTTATTTATTTCACCTAGACCAAAAACTTGTAAATCTTCTTCCTTAACCTTGATAACAAGATAACGAAGTGATTCTCCTCTAAGTGCTCTACAAGTAACGCCTGCTAATTGACCATCATTATTGAAATAAGGAATGACCAATCTTGGTTCATCGGTTGTAATCTTATTTGCATATGAAGGGCTTAGCTGTACAATGTCTTTTATATTTTTTATAAAGTATAGACGATTAAATTTTTCTCTTGGGATTTTTCGTTTCAAGCAAAACTGCACTGCCTCATTATCTTCGGGCAAAGTATCAAGCCTGTCTAATAGTTTATCTATCAATCTCTCCTCGGATTTTTCAAACACCGGCTCTTCCATTTTAAACTTATCCTCAATCTTTTGATGAGGTTGGTTCTTTGGCATTCCTTCGTTATATCTTTCTAGAACGTATTGATTATATAGGTTATTATCCAATTGTTTTAAGAATGTGCCAAAATGGCAAGATACACTGCAGTTATGACACTTGTAAACCAAATTATTTTTAGATGGATAGAAATATCCACGTGCCTTATTCTTTTTAGAATTTGAATCTCCGCAGATAGTACATCTACAGTTGTAGAGTCGTTCGCTCTTTTGTTTGAACAAAGGCAAACGATTACTAATTAATCGAAGATATTTTAGATCAGTGAATAATGACAAAACAGACTCCTACTAGAAGTCTTAATTATAATATAAATTTTGAATTATGTCTATTAGAATAGTTTTTCTAATTTCAAATGAGCCAATACATAACCAACAACCAAAGCACCACCCATAATCATCCAACGCCATTTTTCAATTGCCTGAATTTTATCGGCAATCTCTTTATGTTGTGTGCTACTTGCTTTAGCTTGAATTTCCAATTTTTCCATAACCTTATCGTGTTTTGCTTCAATGTTGGTATGGATATCATCTCGCATGTCGCTAATACGATGGTGAAGTGTTGCATAGTTTTCGTCAAGCTTTTCCTCAAGCTTTTCCATACTATGATTTATGGCATCTACTTGAGATTCGAGAACGGAAACACGCACGTCTGTGTCTAGGTTCTTTTCAGGCATTTGGTGTACCTCGTTTGAATAGACCGGCTCCGTTTTGAGTAGTCCATTTCTTTTGTGCTTTTTTGCTTACAGGAACATCTTTATCTAAACCAGCTACACCTGCTGTTGCCATTGCATTATTTGCTGCAACTCCGGGGGCCGCACCTGCGCCACCGCCCATGTCCTCAGAGAATTGTCTGAAGGTAAGTATTTTATCTTGTTTCATGGTTTCTGTAATTAGAGTAATTTCATCATCTAAATTCTCATCAAGTTTCTTTAAAAATTTTTCTTCAAGGTTAATAGATTCTTTATTGTTTTCAAGTTCTTCTCTAATTAATGCATAAGCTGCAGCAAGAGAAACTAACTTTTTATTTTCAATGGGTACCTTGTTTATAATTCTTTTAAGTCTAAATACTAATCTATGTAGTAATGTGTAGGCATCTCTTAACTCAACAGTGTTAAGATCCTTCATCTTCATTAATTCTTTACCCTTAGCATCAATAATACCTAAACGAAAGGCTTCGGTATTCTCAAAAGGCGTTACAAGCATATTGAGTATTCTAAATGCAATAAATGAATCTACATATCTTCCCATTTTAAATCTTCTTTAAATTTTCGTATATTTCTTCATCTATAGGTATATCTTTTTCAGAAATTTCTACACCTTTAGACACGATTACTTTCATTGGCATATAATTTAAAAATACTAGAAAAGTTTTTATCTGAGGCCAAAATTTCTTTTCTAATTTGAAGAACAACATCTTTGTTGTTGCTTCTATCCCAAATAAATTTCCTAGTACAATTATATGATTGAGTATTAATCTCTCTTTTAATTCTTTGCCTACATTATGTTTTCTTAACAAACGCTTAATGTATTTAAATCTTTTTAGATCATCGAGGAATTCATCCATACCTTTACACGAAGGATTATCATAATTCTTTATCGCATACATTGTAAAATTTTCTTCAGTCAACTCAAAAAGCATATTGTTATGTTATTGTAAGATTAGTTAGAGTTAAACCGCCTGACAACCTTTGATCTTGTGCAATTGCAAAAGGATTATATAAAATTTTATCTCTTACACCTGATATAGATCTATAACTCATATAATCATTTGTTAGGCCCGTATTATATATTACCCCTGAAGAACTGGCAATATTTGATAACCACTGCTTAACCTGAACTTGTTTTAGAGAAGGATTAGTTTGTAAATATAAAGCAACTAGTCCGGATACTTGAGGTGATGCCTGCGAAGTGCCTCCTAACTTTAATTGTCTAAAATTAGAATCACCATAATAATCTACATTAGCACCTTTTACTTGTATGGTGCTTGTACAACTAATTATATCTGATCCTGGTGCGTAAACATCTACTCCGTCCCCACAACAACTAAATGTTGCTTTTTGATCTAATGTTGATGAATATGAAGTTGAATCTAAACACCCAACCTTAATACATAAATTACTACTTGGGCTAGATCCTCTATGTTGATACTTAGGTAATCCCCCAACAGTAACATAGTTATCATAATCCTCACCGCCTGGTCTTTCTATTTTAGTATAGTGATTACCTGCGGCAGCAATAAAAATAACACCTTCGTCTATTAGTTCTTCTACATCTACATCAACAGAGTTAATTCTAATAGATGTAGTATATACACCTATGTCTGGTCCAGCTACAACTGTACCTATTGGTGCTAAACCATAGTTACCTTTTTTAGTATAAGTATCTATGTCCACGCCCGAATAAGTATTGCCTCGCCATGTTATACTATTGATACTTGTTCTGGCAAATGTTGTTGTATATCCCCAGCTTGCGTTTACAACTGTTGGTCTTTTATATCCAGTTGTTGCATCTACAGGTTTATTTCTGTGCCATAACTTAATTACATCAAAGCAATCTGAAATAGAAATACCTGTTCCAGAATCTCCTGCACCTTCTAAACCACTTACTTTAAGAGAATAAACATTTGCGCCTCTGGCCCAGCCAAATGTTTTGCCTGCTGTTATCCCTGCAACATGAGTACCATGCCCATCGTAATCTCTATAATGATTTGCAGATTGTGTTCCTGCCAATCCGCTAGCTGCATACCAATCTATTTGTTGTGCTCGACCTGCGAATTCAGGATGGGCTACTTCTAATCCACTATCCTGTATAACAACATCGACACCTCTGCCATCGAGAATATAATTGTAGTTATTATCAGGGGCCTCATAATTAGATCCATAAGAATTATCAAGGCTGTTAACTCTTCGTAGTCCCCAATTTTGGTATGAACCTGAGCCATTTGCTTCGGGCAAAGGTTTACTATAATTTCCCGTTACACGAGCAAACGTTCCGATTTTAATATCTGTTCTTTGATCTGGAGGTATCTCTACACAGTAAACTCGAGAATCATTTTGCAGTAAAGTTGCTTCCTCATCTGTAAGTGAGTAATGGCAGCTTCTTAAACTGCCATCTCTATTGTTAACTATTTCTACTGCCCTATCTGGAATATGTAGAAGACCATTTGTTATTGTCTCCATCTCATTCCAGAATGTATCATAGTCAACGTCTTTGTTTAAGCAAACAACATATTCTCTCATTATTTTCCTAGGTCATCAATTTTCTTATCTAGTTCTTTAATTGCTTCAATTATTAAAGGAATAAGTCTCTCGTATCTAACAGTTAGATATTGACCATCATAGATTGGTCTTGTTGCCTCAGGCTGTATTGCTTGTACTTTTTGTGCCGATACACCTACGTCTTGTACGTCAGGCATTCCTAATGATTTAGCTACTTCGTTAGGTGTGTAGATAAATCCTGTTAGAGTTTTTACTTTATCCAGAGCAGATGTTAAATTACCTTTAATATCTTTTAGATTCTCATCTGAATAGCTTGAATAAACATCGCCTGTAGCATAAATGCTGCCGCTTGTACGAATTGATCCATTCTCCATGAATGAATCTGTACCAACACTTAAAGAATTAACTCTTAAGTTTGCGGTTGTTAATGCTGATACTACTCTTGCATTGGTAAAGTATAAATTATTTGTTCCTTCTGGTACAACATTAGTATTTCCACTAAATGAGGCTACTGCACTAGAACTAATTCTACCATTGGCTTCAATTGTTATATTATTGCCTGCAATAAGTGCAGACACAACACGAGAATTTGTGAAATATAGATTTGCAGAAGTTTCTCTGACGTTAGCTGTTGTCAGACTTGAGCTTATCGCAGAAATAACTCTTGCATTTGTAAAGTATAAATTATTTGTGCCTTCTGCAACACCGTTTGTATTGCCTGTAAATGAAGCTGAAGCACTAATTCTACCGTTAGCCTCAATCGTTACGTTATTACCGGCAATAAGTGCAGACACAACACGAGAATTTGTAAAATACAAATTGGCAGATACTTCACGAACGTTTGCGGTTGTTAAATTAGTACTTACTGCTGCAACTGCTCTTGCATTGGTGAAATATAAGTTGTTTGTGCCTTCTGAGACTAAATTAGTATTTCCGGAGAATGATGCTGCAGCAGTAGAACTGATTCTACCATTGGCTTCAATAGTGATATTATCTCCTGCTACAAACGCTGCACGAGATCTTGTATTAGTAAAGTATAAGTTTGTTAATTCTGTTACGTTTGCAGTTGTTAATATAGTAGTAAGTGCACCTATGGCTCTTACGTTTGTAAAATATAAGTTAGTAACTTCCACTACGTTGGCAGTAGTTAGAACAGGAGTTGCTGCACCAACTACTCTTGAATCGGTGTAGTATAAATTATATTGTCCTTCAGAAATAACATCAGTATTACCTGTAAATGAAACAACAGACGTTGCGCTAATTCTACCATTGGCTTCAATAACAATATTATTGCCAGGAGTAAATGCTAATCTTGATCTTGCATTTGAGAAATATTTGTTTGTCTGGCCTTCTACAATAAGATCAGTATTTCCTATACCTGCAGCAACATTAAGAAGGTTAGCACGAATAGTACCATCTATAGTGCTGTATATAATTGTAGCATCACCTGCACTTAGCAGAGTTCTAACTCTATTATTTGTTGCATAGAAGAATGGTGCTTCTTCAAATACATTTGCTGTACTGAAAAATGGACCTACCGCTTCTATTGCTCTAGCAGGAGTAAAGTATAAATTACTGGTACTTTCTCTTACGTTAGCTGTTGTAAGTGTAGGTTGTATGAATACCGCTACTCTTGCATTTGAATAATACTTATTAAACTGACCTTCAGGTAAAACGTCAGTTGTATTTGCATTTCGTGCAATCGCCGCTACGTTAGCTCTAATAGTACCAGTAAATCTATTATAGTCTATTGTGTTATCAATAGCTTCAATTGCATATCTTGCTCTTGCGTTAGAGAAATATAAATTTGGAAAAACTTCTGCTACGTTAGCAGTGTTTAATACTGCGGTAAATGTACTTGCTGACACATATGGTTGTGTCACACTAATCATGTTCCATTTACCAAGAGAATATACTAATAAACTACTATCACCTATTGTATTAAATACTAATCGCTGACCCGGAGGATTGAAGTTACCTTCAACGTAAGTGTTTCCTCCATTTGCAGTAAATAAACTAATAATCTTTAGTTGACCTTCTGCTCCATCAGGTAAATAAACAATATTTTCTCGTACGTTTTGTGCGTCTAAGAATGTGAGTGTTGTATTAATGTCAATATTTCCGTAACCTGCAACATAATCTGCACTTGCGAAAGAAATATTTCCAGATATACTGGTGTTAGCTAGAGTATGTACTAGAGTTTCTACAGTTACTCTATTGCTGGTGCCGTCACGGACCAAGTACACTAAATCATCGTTTAGTGTTGAGGTGATTAACGGTAATTCTGATAATTTTGTTACTGCCATATACTTATTTATTAGTATTGAATTGTTGGTTATTTTTAAGCAATAATTGCATTTGACATATTAAAATAACCGTTGCTTGTGTATGTATAGACATAATAACCGTTAACTACTGCAATAGTATTAGCACCAGGCGCATCCATTCTGCCATAATTTACAGGATGGCGTAATATAACTATACCGGAACCACCTCTACCGCCGTTTCCTCCACCACCGCCACCTGTAGCAAATCCGCCAGGTGTACCAAATGCTGTTCCAGGGTTAGCAGAACCTGCGCCTCCACCGCCAACTCCCCCGGCAGCACCTGCGGATCCACCTAAACCTACGCCACCTCCAGCGCCACCGCCACCTGCGTATGCTACATTAGAACCAGATATGGTTAGATATAAACCTGGTCCCCCTATTCCCGCAGCTCCGCCTGGGTTATTAATAGTACCACCTGCGCCGCCACCGCCTGATCCTGCGCTGGAGCCATCGCTTGCTACACCTGTGCCGCCAGCAAACCCTTGTCCTCCGCCTAGTACACTGCCGCCTTGATAACCGTTGCCTCCGCCGCCAGTTCTTGCGCCGCCACCTCCAGAACCACCGGCTCGGCCTGCGCCAGC